>Ga0078972_1011755_pt1 | contig 15456 bp, 15 predicted proteins | sample YelNatPaOPGAMG01_FD_67568 | JGI IMG/M metagenome (GOLD analysis project Ga0078972, IMG submission 67568) | Hot spring thermophilic microbial communities from Obsidian Pool, Yellowstone National Park, USA - OP-RAMG-01 (SPADES assembly) (version 2) | ecosystem: Environmental > Aquatic > Thermal... | reverse complement strand
CCGCTTTCCAGAACCTCTTCGGAGCACTGTTCATGGTGCCCTTGGCGATCGTGGAAGCGCTCATCGTTGGTGTGCGCCGACCGACGCTGGCGGCAAGCGAGGGCGTTGCCTACCTCGTCCTCTTCTGCTCCGTGCTGGCCTACCTGCTGCTCAACTACGGCTTGCGCTTCGTAGAGGCGAGCAAAGCGGCGGTGTTCGTCAATCTGGTGCCGGTTGTGGCTGTGGCGGGTGCCTACGGCTTCTTGGGCGAGCGCCCGACTGTCGGGCAGCTCCTGGCCGGCGGTGTCGTGGTCGCGGGTGTGTGGCTTGCCAACCGGGGTGCGCGGGCCGTCAGAAGTCCGACGGCTGGATGAGGTCGCGCTCGAGGGCGGTCACGAAGGCGTGCACGTCTTCCTCGAAGCGCTGCCGAGCGAAGAGTTCCACTTGGCGCGTCAACAGCTCGGTACCCTGATAGAGGACCTTGTTGAAGTGCTCCACCTGCTCACGATGGAGAACGACCGTGCGCTGCGTCTCGCAGTTCGGGCAGCGGAGGGAGAGGCTCCACGCGTCACCGTCGAGACGCTCCCAGTCGGTCGGGTAGACCAGTTCGGAGTGGCAGACGGGACAACGGTGGGGGGCTGCTCCCTCGCCGTCACACGTGGCAGCGGGCGTCGCTGGCGGCTGCGGCACGGCACACTGGCTCACGGCAGCGCGACGGAGGCTTGACTGTTCGTGCGTGGCAGGAGCGGTGCGGTTACGGCGGGCGCTCCGGCCTGGCCGAGTCGGGACGGAGGCGGACTGAGCGGGCGTGGCTTCCGGCGCGCCCGCAGCGTGCGGCTGGTCGAAGACGAGCATCTCGATCGCCATGCCATCGGGGAAGATGAAGAGCTCGACGCGATAGTCGTCCATGGCCCTCACTCCCTTCCGTCGTTTGCCTCTCGATCCGCAGGGCTCCCGCGGTGCTAGCACTATCGGCGCACGAGGTTCGTAGCTTTAGACCTTTTGCCGAGCCGTCTTATTCCGCTCGCACCGCCGCTTGCGGGGGGCGCTCGTGGGGTGGGATACTTACCGGCGCCTAGCCAGAAAGAAGGTCGCCTTGTCCCACACTTCCACCGCCGAGAAGCTACGTCCTTTGCCCATCGGTATGTTCGATTCGGGCATCGGCGGACTCACGGTGCTGCACGAGTGCCTCGTGCAGCATCCCTCAGAGGACTTCGTCTACTTCGGCGACACGGCCCGTTTCCCGTACGGGGAAAAGACGCAAGAGCAGTTGCAAGACTTCTCCCGGCAGATCGCTGCCTTTCTCGACGACGTGGGTGTCAAGGTCATAGTGGTAGCCTGTAACTCGGCCACCGCAGCGGCACTGCCGGTGTTGCAGGCTGAGTTCAGTACGCCCTTCATCGACGCGGTGATGCCCGGTGCGCGCGCCGCCGTGCGTTCGTCCCGCTTTCGCCGCATCGGTGTGCTGGCCACCGAGGCGACGGTTGCCAGCGGCAGTTACCAACGCGCGATCCACAGTCTGGACGCCGGTGCGTTCGTCTTCGCGCAAGCGTGTCCTGGGCTGGCCACGCTGATTGAACGTGGCGACGTGGCCAGCCCAGAGCTGATCGAGGCCGTGCGGGGCTTCACCGCACCCGTCAAAGAGGCAGGCGTCGATGTGGTCATCATGGGATGCACGCACTACCCGCTGATTCGACCGATGTTGCAGCGTTACCTGGGACGCCACGTGACGCTCGTGAGCTCGGCGGAAGAGATCGCCCGCGAGGTAGGCGAGCTGCTCGACCGCCAAGACCTGCGTCAGGACGACGGGCGTGAGGGCGTCTACCGTTTCTTCTGTACCGGCGATGTCGAGGCGTTTCGTACTGTGGGGGCGCGGTTCCTGCAGATGCCCCTCACTGAGGTCGAGCAGGTGCCGCTGGAGCGCTTAGCCAAAGTCGCTGGCGGACTCGTGGCCCGTTAGGTTGGCGCAGGTGGACAGCCGCTCGCTCGCCCGCGGAGGAGTCTACGCGGCTGCCTACGCGGCGCTCACATTGGCGCCAGGGCTGAACGGCCTCGCCTACGGTCAGATCCAGTTTCGCGTGGCCGAGGGTCTGACGGTGTTCGCCACCGTCGATCCGGCGGCCGTGCCTGGCCTGGCGCTGGGCACGGCCATCGCCAACGTCGCGAGCCCAATGGGCGTGGTCGACGTGATCTACGGCGCGTTGCTGACCCTTGTCGCGGTGGCCATCATGCACCGCGTGGGTCCGCGGTGGCCGGCGCTGCTTGTGCCAGTGATCGTCAATGGTTTCGGCGTGCCGGTAGAGTTGGCTTTGATCTTGCACTTGCCGTTTTGGCCGAGCGTTGCCTGGGTCAGCTTGGGCGAAGCCGCTGTCCTGCTGACAGTTGGTATGATCCTCTTGGGGGCCATTCGCCGCGGGGTGTGGCGCTTGCCGCACGGGTGATCTCCCCTCGCAGAGGCGGGGCCCGGCGGCGAAGTGGTCTAGCAAAATGGTCAACTGAGGAGGCCGTGCGTGGTCGCAGCGGCGGGAGGCAGACAGTGAGAACGAAGCGTGCAGCCGGCGAACTACGGCCGCTCAAGATAACGCCCGACATCATCAAGACCGCCGACGGGTCTGTCCTCATTGAGCTGGGCGAGACCAAGGTGATCTGCACGGCGAAGATCGTCGACGGCGTGCCCCAGTGGCTGCGGGGGTCGCGCCGCGGCTGGCTGACGGCCGAGTACAGTATGCTGCCGGCGGCGACGCTCGACCGCGGCGTGCGCGAGGCGGTGCGCGGCAAGCAGACCGGGCGTACGCACGAGATCCAACGTATGATTGGCCGCAGCCTGCGAGCGGTTACCGATATGGGCGTGATCGGTGAGCGGACGATCTACATCGACTGCGATGTGATCCAAGCCGACGGCGGCACACGAACCGCGAGTGTTTCGGGCGCCTACGTGGCCCTCTACAAGGCGATGGCGAGCTTGCGCGAGCGCGAGAACATGGCCGAACTGCCCTTGTTCGAGTCAGTGGCGGCGGTGTCCGTGGGCGTCGTCAACGACGAACTCCTTCTCGACCTCGATTACGAGGAAGACTCGAGCGCCGCGGTTGACATGAACGTGGTCATGACCGGCACGGGCCGGTTAGTCGAGGTGCAGGCGACGGCCGAGGGCGAGCCGTTCCCGCGCGAGACGCTCAGCCGCCTTCTGGATCTCGCGGCGGCGGGAATCGAGACCATCTCGCGGGCACAGATGGCTGTGACCATCGGCGCTTAACGCGTCACGGCGGCAGAGGTGGTGAGGGGAGCAATGGCGCGTTTCATGTTGGCCACGGGTAATCGCCACAAGCTTGCCGAGGTGGGGCGGATCATCGCCCCACACGAGGTCGTGCCCATGCCCGCCGGCGTGACATTGCCTCCGGAGGGCACGACCTCGTTTGCCGCCAACGCGCGTGCCAAGGCGCTTGCCCTGCGCGCCGCTGTGATGGCTGAGGCGGGTGCAGGGCAGACTCTCTCGACTGCCCAGCTCCGTAGTCCGCTGCCCGACTTCTTCATCGCCGACGACTCCGGGCTGGAGGTTGAGGCGCTCGACTGGCGACCGGGAGTGATCTCGTCGCGCTACGCTGGCCGTGAGGGCGACGATGCGGCCAACATCACCAAGTTGTTGGACGAGTTGCGCGCTTGGCCGGACGACGAGCACCGGCGGGCGCGCTTCGTTTGCGTCATGGCCTGCGTTTTCCCCGATGGAGAAGTCTGTGAGGCACGCGGTGAGTGGTGGGGGCACATTGCCGCAGCGCCGCGCGGTAACGGAGGGTTCGGCTACGACCCCGTCTTCGTGCCTGATGGTTCGACGGCGACCGTGGCCGAGTGGCCAGCGGCCGAGAAGGACGCGGCCAGTCACCGAGCCCGGGCGGCGCGCGCCTTGGTTGCCTGTCTGCGCGAGAGGGGGGCGCTTGCCGACGGATGAGACAGAACGGCAGAGGGTCGCTGCGGTCAACGCAACCAAGGCGCGCGCCGCCTGGGCCTCCATCGTCTCCAACAGCGTGCTCATCGCCTTCAAGCTCGTGGTTGGTTTGCTGTCGGGCTCGATCGGCATCATCTCGGAAGCGGTGCATTCGAGCAGCGACTTGATTGCGGCAGTCATTGCCTTCTACTCCGTTCGCGAGGCGGCTAAGCCGGCCGACCTGAAGCACCGCTACGGACATGAGAAAGTCGAGAACGTCTCCGGTGTGGCGGAGGGCATGCTGATCTTTCTCGCTGCCGTCGTGATCATTTACGAGGCGGTGCAGAAGCTCATGCACGGCTTACACATTGACCACCTGTGGTTGGCCATCGGCGTGATGGGCGTCTCCGCGGCAGCGAACATCGGTGTCTCACAGTTCCTCTACCCGATTGCGCGCAAGACCGAGTCGGCAGCGCTCGAGGCTGACGCTGCTCATCTCCGCACCGATGTCTACACGTCGCTAGGTGTAGCGGCCGGTCTCATCCTCGTTCGTCTGACGGGCAAGACGTTCTTCGACCCGGTCCTGGCCATCGTCATCGCATTGGTCATCATCCACACGGCGTACAAGCTCATGTCAGCCTCGACGCGCGTGCTCCTCGACGAAGCCTTGCCCGACGATGAGCTCGCTGTCATTCGCGAGACCGTGCGTGAGCACAAGGGCGACCTCATCGTCGGCTACCACCAACTGCGCACCCGCCAGGCGGGCAGCAAGCGGCACATCGACCTACACATCACGGTGGACGACGATCTCACGATTGGCCAGGCACACGACATCGCGGAACACATCATCGCCGACATCCAGCGGCGCATCCCTAACGCCCAGGTGCTCGTGCACGTCGAGCCGCGCTCCGAGGAGCGCGACGACGAGTTTGAGCGCGACTGAAAGCGGGCGCGACTGAAAGCGGGCGCGACTGAAAGCGGGCGCGACTCCCCCTTTCAGTGGAAGATGCGTGGCAGCCGTTTCTTCCAGGCCGGTGGCAAAATTAGGTCGATGGCGTCGTCCACGGTGATGATCCCGTGCAGGACGTTGTCCTCGTCGACGACCGGCAGGGCGAGGAGGTTGTACTTGGCGATCGCGCGAGTTACCTCCTCTTCGCTTGCGTCGAGACGTACGGCGATTGGGTCCTTCGTCATGAACTCGCGCACCTTGCGCTGCGGGGGCTGCATGAGGAGGTCGCGCAGCGAAAAGACGCCTAGCAGGTGGTCACGCTTATCGGTGACGTAGACGTAGTACAGGGTCTCAGCGACTGGCTCTTGCTGACGTAACAGGTCAATGGCCTCTTCGGCGGTCACGTCTGGTGGTACTTGCGTGACCGCCGTCGTCATGATGCCGCCGGCTGAGTGTTCGGGATAGGTGAGGAGTTCGCGCACGTCCGCGGCTTCAGCCTTGTCCATGAGGCTGAGCAAGCGCTGCGCCCGTTCCGGAGGCAAGTCGGCAAGGAGGTCGGCGGCGTCGTCGGGCGACATGTTCGAGAGCAGCTCGCTGGCCTTGGCGTCGTCCATGTCGTTCACCAGCGATGCCTGAAACGCGGGATGCATCTCTTCGACGGCGTCGGCAGCGACGTCATCTTCGAGGGCGTCGAGTACGGCCACGCGCTCCTCCGGGCTCAGTTCGTGGGCGAGTTCGGCGATGTCAGCGGGGTGCAGCAAGGAGAGGTCGTGGCGCGGCACCGTGAGGCGCACGGACCCGCTCTCGCTGGCACGGGGGTCGACGTGACGCCAGTCGATGAGGCGCGGCTTGGGATTCTTGCTGAGTCGCGCACTGACTTTGGCGAGCCCGATGCGACGCAGGATCGCTCCACTGGAGATATCCACCGCGACGACGCGCAGGTAGGTGCCGCTGCGCGTCAGCTGAATGTCGTTCACGCGGATGAGCTTGCGGCCCTCGGTGTCGACGATCTGTTTGTCGAGGATCTGCGCGGCTAAGAGAATCTCGTCCTCTTCTAGGTCACGCTCGTGCAACTCGGTGGCGGGGATGCGCAATAAGCTGCCGGACTCCTCGAAGCTAGCCACAGCTGCCCAGGGAGCGAAGACGCGCTTGCGACCCCGCTTGACCACCAGCGCCGTCACGGTCGGGTACTGGCTGCGTAACCGCACGACGAGGTCGTGGAGGGTGCCAACGCTGTGGCCATTGACGTCGCGCACTGTCTGGCCGAGTAACCTGCTGACGAAGAACATGCCTCACCTCCTTCGATCGACGATGCCGCAGGCGGAACAGGCGCGGTCCGCCTTCAAGGAGATACCAAGGCGCTCATGCGGAGAGCGCTCGCTTCGTTCTCCACGGTGCGCACGCCCTTGTCGGGACAAGAAGGCGTAAAGGTGCCCTGGCAACCTAATCCCCCCGTTTCACCGGTGTCAACCGCTTGTGAGCAGCGCAGACGGCGGGTGCGCGGAGCTGCTCAGACGTGGGCGGTAGCTGCCGGTTTACAGTGCGCAGCACGCCAGCTTGTGAGTCGTCGGCAACGGCGACCTGCGGCCTCTCCCTCGGTGGCCTATGCTATACTGGCTGCGCTTGCACGGGCGCCGGGCGCTGCGTGCGCAGATCTGGGGGACAAGCCTAAAGATGATCATCACAATCACGCCGAATGCTGCCATTGACAAGACGCTCACGGTACCCAATTTTCACGCCGGTTTCCGTCATCGCGCGAGCCAAAGCCTGACGCTGCCAGGCGGGAAAGGTGTCAACATTGCCCGCGCCCTGAAGACGCTCGATGTGCCCGTCATCGCCAGCGGCCTGGTCGGCGGGCGGACCGGTCAGCAGATCATTGAGGGCCTCACGCGCGAAGGTATCCTCAACGACTTCGTCCGCATTGCCGGCGAGTCGCGCACCTCTACCGCGGTCATCGACCCGACCAACATGAGCCAGACGGAGATCAACGAGTACGGGCCCGTGGTGACTGAGGCGGAGCGGCAGCTCTTCCTGGAGAAGATTGACTACCTGGCAAAGGGCGCTCACTACGTCGTGCTCGCCGGCTCTTTGCCCCGCCGGCTCCCAGACGACTTCTACTTCCAAGCGCTCCAGCTCATCAAGGCGCACCGCTGCTTCAGCGTGCTCGATAGCGCCGGCGAGCCCCTGCGCCTCGGTGTGCGTGGCCATCCCGACTTCGTCTCGCCGAACCTGCGCGAGGCAGAAGACCTCGTCGGTCACGAGTTCCACGACGAGCAGGATGTGATCGAGGCGACTGAGGTGATCCACGAACTCGGGGCGCAGAACGTCATCATCACCTTGCCCGATGGGTGCGTGGCGCGCATCAAGCACGGGCGCCGCTTTCGCACCTACCACGCGACGATCCCGCGGTTTGAGACGGTGGTCAGTACAGTCGGATCGGGCGATGCGTTCCTCGCTGGCTTCATCGCCTACCGCTTCGCCAAGAACGAGATCAGCGACTGCTTGCGTTTCGGCGTGGCCTGCGGCGCTGCCAGCACACAGAGCTACGGGGCCGGCGTGCTCGACGTTGACGAGGTCGAGCAGCTCTACAAGACGGTTTCCGTCACCGAGGTCCGCAGTATCTCGCGGGCCTGAAGCGGCGATTACCCTCACTCCATACTGCCTTCACTCCCTCGCGTGAGAGCGCGCTGGCGCTGGTCGACCGGTCATCCGCTGCCAAGCTCTGCCGTTCCTGATGCACAGGTGCCTCAAGCATCAAGCTTTATGGCCGCTCGGCCGACATAGGAGACAGGCGGTACATGGAGCGGTTTCGCATGCAAGACCTGGCGCAGACGGTGCTTGAGCACGTCCAGACGGCGGCCCTCGCCGTGGATGCGGAGGGGCGCGTGCGCATCTGCAATCCCGCGGCGGAGCGCATCCTCGGCGTTGCCGCGGCCACCCTCATCGGTAGGACCCTGGCTGAGATTGCCGCCATGGGCGAGCCGTTGCCCGCTGTGGCCGAGATCCTGCAGCGCGTACGGCGTGACGGCGAGAGCCATGCTCGCCGCGAGATGACCGTACGCGGCGAGCATGGCTCTCGCACGATCGGCTACAGCGCTGGACCACTGCGGAATCCCGGCGAGGCGGCGATGATCTTTGCCGATATCACGGAGACGTTGCTGCGCGAGCAACAGGAGGCCGAGGAGAGGCGCTTTGCCGAGGTCGGTCGCATCGCGAGTGCCATGGCCCATGAGCTGAAGTCGCCGCTCGCGACGATCAAGTTGTACAGCGAGCTACTGGTGCGCGAGCTGGGGGAAGAGCCCGACGCGCGCGAGCAAGCCGAGGTTGTCCGCGATCAGGCGCGTCGCTGTCAGGAACGCCTGACCTCCATCCTGCGGTCGATCTCGCCGCAGAGTGATCCGGTGACTGGGTTCGGCCTCAGCTCCGTAGTGTCCGTCGTGCGCGCTGTCGTGCGCGATCAGCGGCGCCGCTTCCCCGGGGCACGCATTACCCTACGAGCGGATGCCGGTGACGCTGTGGTCGGCCTGGCCGAACCCGACCTCGCCTCCTTGGTGGGCAATTTGGTTGGCAACGCGCTCGAAGTCTCCGGAGGTAAGGCACCCGTGACCGTCTCCTTGCGCCGAGAGGCGAGGTACGTGGCGATGAGCGTCGCCGACCGCGGCCCGGGCTTGCCAGAGGGCGACCTCTTTGCGCCCTTCTTCTCGACCAAGGCCGGTGGCACTGGTCTCGGCCTGTGGCTCGTGCGTCGCCTGGTGCAGGCGGCCGGCGGCGAGGTCGCGGCGACGAATCGTCAGGGTGGCGGAGCGGTCTTCCGCGTCACGCTGCCGGTCGTGGACCGGGACGCTCTGCAGGGCAGGCGCGTTCTGTTACTGGAGGACGACGCCGCTCTGAGTGCAGCACTGACGGCGGCACTCGCTGGCTGCGGGGTGCACGTTTGCGCTCATGGTGCTGTGGCGGGGGCGCTTGCAGATGAAGCTGCCGGTGACTACGACCTCGCCGTGCTGGACTTCTCCTTGCCGGACGGCGATGCGACGGCTGTGGCGGGCGCCCTGCCGGCGGACTTGCCGGTGCTGCTCATGAGCGGCGCTGGGCAGGCGGCCGGCGCCGCCGGCCGCCTGCCCCAGCGCCGCGTGCGTTTCCTCGGCAAACCGTTTGCCCTGGACGACTTCCTCGATCTGGCCTCTCTCCTGGTGGTGAAAGTATGAAAGCTCCGCTCATCATCGCCGATGATCACGCCCTCTTTCGCAGTGGTTTACGCCGGCTGCTCGAATCGGAGGGCTACGCCGTCGTCGCCGAGGCGGCTACGGGAGATGAAGCCCTTGAGGCCGCCCGCAAGGCGCCTGCCGGTAGCGTGGTCCTCCTCGATATCGGCATGCCGGGCCTCGATGGCGTAGAAGTCACGCGTCGCCTCAGTAAGGAAGGCGTCGCCGCTCGGGTGATCATCCTGAGCGCGCGCGAAGACCGTGACGCGCTCTTCAGCGCGATGGCCGCTGGCGCGCGTGGCTACATCGCCAAGGAGGCCGATCCCACGCAGCTCTTTGCCGCCATCGAGGTCGTTGCTGGCGGCGGCGCCGTGCTCAGCGAGCAGATGGCGACGAACTTCGGCGAGGGCATTCGCGAGATGGACTACGAGCCCGGTGACTACGAGCGCCGGCGACACGACCTCAGTCCGCGCGAGCTCGAGGTCTTGCGACTGCTAGCCACGCGGAAGACGCCGGCGCAAATCGCCGCCAGCTTGTTCCTGTCGACCAAGACGGTGCAAAACCACGTCAGCTCCATCTACCGTAAGCTCGGTGTGCGCAATCGCGCCGAGGCGGTCATCAAGGGGATGGAACTCCACCTGATCGCCGGATCTGGGTAAGGGGAAACGGCAACGAATCGGCGCGAGTCGCCGCCCCAGCACCAGCCGCCCGCCCTCGACCCGCACACTTTTGCGCAGTTTTCCCTATGTGGTTCGGGAAAGTCGCCGACGATACGGTTGCTCAGAAGCCAGCGATGCGTGTCGCGCGCAAAGGAGGCCATGTTCGGTAGCCCAGTTCTCCAACCGTTGGCCTAGACCCCTCCGACGGCGACCGGCGAGAGGTACCTCTCGCCGGTCGCCGTCGCTGTTGGCGCGTTCTGACGTTCCTTGACGCTGCCTCGTCTGCGGCTTGCCGCGGCCGCGCTGCCGAAAGTCGCTCGGGCGCGGCCTGTGTTGCCTCACCCACGGAAGTACTCGCAGTGCGGCCTTGTTGCTCTCCGTCAGCCGTGGTAGCATCGCGGCAAGTTGCGAACCAGCAGCGCTCATCACAGGTATCCGCACAGGGAATCAGAGGCCCCGGAGCTGTCGTGCCCGGGCCTTTTCTTTACCGTCTCTCGGTGTGCGCGGCCAGTCCCGACGCACGCCCAACGTACCACGAGGAGGCAGCAATGGAGGTAGAGATCGGTCGCGGTAAGAGGGGCCGTCGAGCCTACGGCTTCGACGATATCGCTATCGTCCCCAGTCGCCGGACGCGTGACCCAGAAGATGTGGACATCAGCTTCCGGCTCGGTCCCTACACGTTTCCTCTGCCGCTTCTCGCGTCAGCGATGGACGGGGTCGTCGACCCGCAGATGGCCGTTCGCATCGGCAAGTTGGGCGGCCTGGCCGTGCTCAACCTGGAGGGTGTGCAGACGCGTTACGAGAACGCCGACGAGCAACTCGAGCGCATCGCTGCCCTTCCCAAGGAGACAGCCACACGCACGCTGCAGGAGATCTACCGCGAGCCGATCAAGGAAGAACTGATCGGCAAGCGGATCGAGCAGATCAAGCAGGGCGGCGTCATCGCGGCTGCTTCGCTGACGCCGCAGCGTGTCACGCAGTACTACAAGGTCGCGCTGGAGGCCGGGCTCGACGTGCTCGTCATCCAGGGTACGGTAATCTCGGCGGAGCACGTCTCGACCAAGGTCGAGCCGCTCAACCTGAAGGAGTTCATCGGTAGCCTCGACATCCCGGTCGTGGTCGGCGGCGTGGCCAGCTACTCCTCCGCCCTGCACCTCATGCGCACGGGCGCCGTGGGCGTGCTGGTCGGCGTCGGCCCGGGGCACGCCTGTACGACCCGGGCCGTGCTCGGCATCGGCGTACCACAGGCGACGGCGATCGCCGACGCTTCGGCGGCGCGCATCCAGCACCTCCTGGAGACGACCCAGTACTGCAACGTCATCGCCGACGGCGGCATGCGCACGGGCGGCGATGTCGCCAAGGCGATCGCCCTGGGCGCCGACGCCGTCATGATCGGCTCGCCGCTAGCCGCGGCGGCCGAGGCGCCTGGCCGGGGCTACCACTGGGGCATGGCGACGTTCCATCCCGAGCTGCCGCGCGGCACGCGCGTGCGCGCCGGTGTCAAGGGTACGATCGAGGAGATCCTCCTCGGCCCGGCGCACGAGAACGACGGCACGCTCAACCTGTTCGGCGCCCTGCGCACGTCGATGGCCACCTGCGGGTACGACACGATCCAGAACTTCCAGAAGGCCGAGGTGATGGTCGCGCCGGCGCTCATGACCGAGGGCAAGAAGTTGCAGAGAGAGCAAGAAGTCGGGATGGGATAATGACGGCGGCGCGCAGTCAGGAGGAGAGCTCGGCGGCGGCGGCCGGCGTGTCCGGCTTCGACACCGTGCTCGTGCTCGATTTCGGCGCCCAGTATGGGCAGCTCATCGCGCGCCGTGTGCGCGAGTGCCACGTCTACTCGCAGCTCATCCCATTCGACACACCCCTGGCCGAAATTCGCGCTCGCCAGCCGAAGGGGCTCATCCTCTCGGGCGGACCGATGAGCGTCTACGTTGACGACGCACCGCGTCCCGATCCTGCCTTGTTCGATCTGGGCATCCCGGTGCTGGGCATCTGCTACGGCGCTCAGCTCATGGCCCTCGAGCTCGGCGGCACGGTGACGCGGACCGAGACGAGCGAGTTCGGCAAGACGACGCTCAGCGTGCGTGAGAACGGCTTGCTGCTTGCCGGGTTGGCCGCCGAGGAGCAGTGTTGGATGAGCCACCGCGACTGCGTGAGCCAGGCACCGCCGGGCTTCACGGCGCTGGCTACCACGCCGGGTGCCCCTGTGGCGGCTATGGAGGATCGCGCGCGCGGGTTCTACGCCGTGCAGTTCCACCCCGAGGTCGTGCACACGCCGCGCGGCATGGACGTGCTCAAGAACTTCCTCTACGAGGCCTGCGACTGCACGCCCAACTGGACGCCGGCCTCGATCATCGAGGAGCAGGTAGCGCGCATCCGCGCTCAGATCGGGCCGACCGACAAGGCGATCCTGGGCCTCTCCGGTGGCGTCGACTCCTCCGTCGCCGCGGTGCTGGTTCATAAAGCGATTGGCGACCGCCTGACGTGCGTCTTCATCGACCAGGGAATGATGCGCTGGCACGAGGCCGAGCACGTAGTCGAGACCTTCAACCGCCACTTGAAGATCCCGCTCATCGCCGTCGATGCACGCGAACGTTTCTTAAGCAAGCTCGTCGGCGTGACCGATCCGGAGCGCAAGCGCAAGATCATCGGCGAGGAGTTCATCCGTTGCTTCGAGGAAGAGGCGAGCAAGCTACGCGACGCCAAGTTCCTCGTGCAGGGGACGCTCTACAGCGACGTCATTGAGAGCGGCACGCGGCAGGCCGCCAAGATCAAGAGCCACCACAACGTGGGCGGCCTGCCCGAAAAGATGGGCTTCCAGCTCGTGGAGCCACTGCGCCTGCTGTTCAAGGACGAGGTCCGCGCCATCGGCGAAGAGCTCGGCCTGCCGGAGCGCATCGTCTGGCGGCAGCCGTTTCCCGGTCCCGGTCTGGCCATCCGTATCATCGGCGAGATCACGCGCGAGCGAGTCGACATTCTCCAGCGGGCGGATGCCATCTTGCAGGATGAGATCAAGAAGGCGGGTCTCTACCGGGAGCTCTGGCAGTGCTTCTGTATCCTGCCGGTGATTCGCAGCGTTGGCGTGCAAGGCGACGAGCGCACGTACGCCTATCCAATCGTCATTCGCGCCGTGACCAGCGACGACGCCATGACGGCCGACTGGGCGCGCTTGCCGTACGATCTGCTGGAGCGCATCTCTAACCGCATCATCAACGAGGTGCCCGAGGTCAATCGCGTCGTCTACGACATCTCGAGCAAGCCACCGAGCACGATCGAGTGGGAGTAAGCGCGCCGCGTCGCTTCAGCGGTCGAGCGTCGCTTTAGCGGTCGAGTTTCTCCAGGCGCGCTTGGGCGAGCTGCCGAGCGTACCGATAGAGGGACACCCCGAGGGTGTAAGCCGGGTTACCCAGGTATGAGATCTCGGCTGCCCCGACCTTGACGAAGCGCCGGTGACGGGCGGCGCGCATGACTTTGGGAGCACGTCCGAGGCTCACGATTCGCTCGTGGCCCTCGCGCTCCGGTCCGACCCAAAAGAAGAGGCGGCTGGGGCGCACGTCGACGCCAAAGAGCGACCCCGCCTGCACCGTGAACTGACGTTCTTGGCCCGCTTCGACGATGGACGATGACTCAGTCTTAACGACTGGCATGGGTGATCCTCCCGCGCTCGATCGAGTCGATATATACCATGATAAACAGGACGTCAGTCACGAAGGACAGGCTGCCCAGGACCAGCACCCAGACGATCAGCAGTGGCGCGAAATTGGCGACCGGCCCGCTGATCTCGGGCCCGATCAACCCCAGGAAGTTGAGGCTGATGACCATGAACGTGACCAGAGCGCCGACCGACAGTGCGAGGTGGGCGCGCACGGTGTCCAGAGAGCTGCGGATCGCGGCCAGCAGCCCGAGGTTGGCTACCACGATCGCGTAGTCGGCGTAGAGCACGAGCAGGTTAGCCGCTAGGAGCCCCGCCTCGACGAGGACCGCTCGCCCCAGGCTAGCGGCGGCCCAGGTCGAGCCTATGCCGGCCGCCCAGTCCATGAGCGCCATCAAGGCCGTCAGGCCAGCCATGGCGCGGAACTGGGCTGCGTCGACGGGTCCGGCGTGCGTTCTGCCAAGGAGAGAGCGCAGGTAGCCGGCCCGGAAGAAGGCCGCTAGACAAATGGCGAGAACGAGGATGAGGAGGTCGACGGCGAGATCGCCGAGGTGGGTGCGAGCCCGCAGGGTCGCCCCGATCAGCGAGTAGTCGCTGCCGAGGATGCTCGCCAGCGGCTGCCGCTGCGCAACCCACGTCGCCGCCACTCCCGGCACGAAGTCAAGCAGGTAGAGGCCGATGGCGTAGAAGACGAGGAACTGTTTCGCGCGCAGGAGCGAGAGGACCCGATGCCAGAGGGTCGGTCTGTTCATCTCCATAGGGCGCGAGTATACACTAGCGAGGACTATGGAGCGCTCGCCCGGCTCACATGCGCGCCTCCACGCCACTCGTTGGCGGGCCACGCTGGTGGCTGTGGCGGTGATGGTGGCGGTGGTGGCGGTGGGCTGGGGGCTGCGACCGCCACCGGCGGTCGCAGCCCCCAGCCCACCGCGCGTTCACGCCCGCGCAGCGGTGATCATCGACCAGCGCAGCGGCTACGTCCTCTATGCCCGCAACGCGGACCTGCGCTTACCGATGGCTTCCACCACCAAGATCATGACGGGCCTGCTCGTGTTGCGTCAGGTGAGCGACCTCGACGCCGTCGTGACGGTGCGGGCTGACGCAACTACCGTCGGCGAGGACGAGATCTGGCTTGTACCCGGCGAGCAGCTCACTGTCAACCAGCTCATGGAGGCGTTGCTCATCCAGAGTGCCAACGATGCCGCGATCGCCTTGGCTGACTACGTGGCCGGCAGCGAGAAGGCCTTCGTCGCCGAGATGAACGCTGAAGCCGCTCGTCTGGGGCTGACGCACACGCACTACGCCAACTGTCACGGACTCGACCAGGCGGGTCACTACACGAGTGCCCTGGATCTGGCGCGGCTGGCGCGGGTCGCCTTACGCGACCCGCGCTTCGCCGCCTACGTGCGCGTCTACCACGCGACCATTCCCTGGCGGCACCATCCGTGGCCGCGTGAGCTCTACTCGCACAACGTCCTGCTGCGGGACTACTCCTGGGTCTACGGGGTGAAGACCGGCCAGACCGACGACGCGGGGTACTGTCTCGCGGCTGCCGGCAAGCTCGCCGGCAGCCGCTTCATCGTGACGCTGCTGCACGAACCCACGCCGGAGCTACGCGAGTCCGACGCCGTCAAGCTCTTCCACTACGCCGCCTCGCTCTACAGCTCGCGGCAGGTGGCGACGGCGGGTCAGCCGCTCGCGCACGCGCGCGTCCCCTACCACGACGAGGGGCTGACGCTCGTCGTGGCCCAGCCGCTGCGTGCCGTCGTGCGCTCGGCGGCGGTCGTGACGACGCAGGTCGAGGCGCCGACCTCGGTGAAACTGCCGGTGACCAAGGGGCAGGTTCTCGGCACGGTCGTCTACCGCTGCGACGGCGCCGTCGTTGGCCGGCGGGCGCTGGTCGCCGAGCGTGGCTTCGCCGCCGCTGGCTGGACGACTAGGGCCGGCTACGTGTTGCATCAGATGAAGTCGTGGTTTGTCGGGACGTGCCGGGCGATCGGCTCGGGCGTGAGCAAGCTCGTGTGACGTTTGGCCGCCGAGCGTATCGACGGGCTGCGCCTGCCTGTGGCGGCTGCCACAGGCAGGCGCAG
>Ga0078972_1011754_pt1 | contig 15459 bp, 19 predicted proteins | sample YelNatPaOPGAMG01_FD_67568 | JGI IMG/M metagenome (GOLD analysis project Ga0078972, IMG submission 67568) | Hot spring thermophilic microbial communities from Obsidian Pool, Yellowstone National Park, USA - OP-RAMG-01 (SPADES assembly) (version 2) | ecosystem: Environmental > Aquatic > Thermal... | reverse complement strand
TCGACGGACACCCGGACCATCCGCAGCTGCGCGCCCTGCTCGCCGCCGGCGCCACCATCGGCGAGTTCGAGTGCGCAGCCCGCGAGGCCGTCGGCAAGGGCAAAGGCTTTGCCTACGCCATGGCCGTGGTTCGCGGTCAGCGCGAGGCGGCCGCTCGCATCGCCATCCATCCCGCGGTCCAAGACACGCGCCGCTGGGAACCACCCGCTGAGGACGCCGAATATGCACAGGGCTGAATTTTCCCAGTTCCGCGACCTGCTCGATCGATGCGCGGAAGCTTTCGGCAAGCCGAAGCCCACCGACCTGGTGGTGCAGACCTACTGGCGCGCGCTCTCGGACGTCGCGTGGCCCACCGTGCAGCGCTGCGGGGAGTCGCACCTGAGGTACGGCAAGTTTTTCCCCAAGCCGGCGGACCTACGCCCGCAGGTCGAGAAGCCCCCTGCGGTGCGCGACGCCGCCAGCGATGCGGCGTTTCGCGAAGGCGAGCGCCGAGCTGTCGAAGGCCTCGATGCGCTGAAGGCCGCAGACCCCACCGCGTGGCGCGAGGAACTTGCGGGCCGACGCGCGGCGCGAATTCTCGCTACGGGCATGAGGGATTCCCCGGAGTACGCCGAAGCGATACTCGCGTCCCACCGGTACTCGGACTGGCGGTTTGGGGCATGAGTTGCCGTTTTCAGACGCACCACGCGCGCGCAGGTGCGCCGTGAACTGGCAGCGCGTCAGCTCGTGGGCGCAGCGCTCGGACTGCGGCGGCTACACGGTTTGCGCGATCAGCACGCACGGCCGCTACCAGTTCGAGGCGTGGCGAGTCACGCCGGGCGCCAAGAGTTGCCTCGGCCGCTCGCCCGATGCTGCCGTGGCGCGAAAGCTGTGCGAGGACGACGTTTCACGAACGGACGCGCCGGAAGCATGCTGACTTCAGCGGAAATTCAAGCCCTTGCGGCCGAGGTGCAACGCGACCATCGAAACCGTGGAACCACCGCGCAGCACGTGCCGATGCAGCCGCGTGGACCGCGTCGACGCCCTCGGCCGCGTACCGAGATCATCGCGCTGGCCGCTCAGGACAAAGCTGCCACGCGGGCAGCGTGGATGCGATTCCTGGGGCGGTTGCCGTGAGCCTCCCTCGCTACGCCAAGCGGCGCGACCTGGCCGAGGCGCCCATCGTGCAGGCGCTCGAGGCCGTCGGCGCGCTGGTGTTCCGGCTTGACGTGCCGTGCGACCTGCTGGTGCTGTTTCGAGGCCGCTGGCACACCCTTGAGGTCAAGACCCCCCGTGGGAAGGCCTCTAGAACGAAGCAGGATCGCCGCCAGCAGGCGCAAAGGGATTTCCTGTACCTGACTGGCACCCCCATCGTGAAAACCCCCCAGGAGGCTTTACAGGCGGTTGGAGCGGAAACGAGATGAAGCCAAGCCGCAGCAGCGGCGACATCGCCACGAGGCCTAGCATGACCCACCCGCGTCGCGCCCGTCCCTACGTCATGCGCGGCCGACCGCAGCCGACTGCGGCGCGCCCGACGTCGGTCGATCGGCCCGATCCGCGCGTGCCGGAGGTGCCGGTGCGCAAACTCACCGCTGAGGAGCTGCATGTGCTGACCCGACCTGGTGCTACTGACCCTCGCCTGCGCGCCGTTGATCGCTACCTCGAGCGCTGGGCCGTCACCCGAGGCAAAAACCTGCCCGGCGCGGCTCAGGTGCGCCTGCTGTCCGGCAGTTCCAGCCCGTGTGAGCCCCTGCACGACCGGGAATGGCTGCTCGTGGACTCCGCCGTGATGAGCGCGCCGCCGTGGGCGAGCCGCTTCGTGGCGCTGTGGTATCGCACCGAATCGACGGCGGCGCAGATCGCTGAAATCCTCGCCATTCGACGTCGTCAAGCCGTCTACGAAGAGCGCTCGCTGGTGCTGGCCTATTTCCGCGGGCGCCTCGAGCAGATGGGGCTGCATCTGCCCACGTTCGAGGCCGAGGCTTGACGTTGACCGGACGCGGGTATAGCGTTCCACCCACGCTGGGGCAACACCCCACGCAAAAAGGCTCGCCCGGGCAACCGGTCCGGGCCTTTCGAGTTTCTGCGCTCCGCTCACTACACCCGAGGCCACCATGGCAAAGCTGACGACCAGCGCCCGCAAGGCGATGCCGAAGTCCGAGTTCGCCCTCCCGGCGCGCAAAGGCGCAGGCGGCAAGAACGCAGCGGGCCGCGGCGCGTTCCCGATCGAGAACAAGTCCCACGCCCGCGCTGCGATGCGGGACGCCCCGCACGCCGAGGATGTCGGCGATATCACCAAAAGCCAGGAGCGCACCGTGGAGCGCAAGGCGCGCGCCAAGCTCGGCGAGACCGATGCGCGTGAGCCGCGCACCCATGCGGAGTTCGAGCGTCTGGGGCGCTGATGGATTTGCCTGAGAGCGGCCAGGACGGCCCGAACGAACCCGCGTCCACGCCAGCGCCTGACGGGCAGCACGCCATCGGTCGGCCGACCAAATACCGGCCCGAGTACGCGCTCTTCGCCCAGCAGCTGTGCGAGCAGGGCGCAACCGATGCCGATGTCGCGCATGTGCTGCGGATCGATCGCAGCACGCTCTACGAGTGGCTGGCCCGCTACCCCGATTTCCGGGCTGCGCTGCGCCTCGGCAAAGCGCCGGCCAATCTGCGCGTGGCGCGCGCGTTCTACGAGCGGTGCACCGGGTACGAGTTTGAGACCGAGAAGGTTTTCCAGTACATGGGACAGCCGGTGCGCATCAAGCACACCGAGCACGTGCCGGCTGACCCGAGTGCCGCGTTCAACTGGTTGTGCAACCGCGAACCCGAGCAGTGGCGCAACAGGCGAGAACTGACGGGCGCTGACGGCGGACCGCTCGAGCTCAAGTCGGTGATCGAGTTCGTCGATGCTCCTGACGAGCCGGGCGCAGTTTCCAAGTAAGGCGCGACCGCTTTTCGAGCGTCACCGCTACAAGGTCCTGCGCGGTGGTCGAGCCTCCACCAAGAGCTGGTGCGCCGCTCGCGCACTCGTACAGCTGGCGGCAAACCTCGACCTGCGCGCAAAACTCGGGTTTCGCAAAGAGTCGTTCGCGGTGCTGTGCGGACGTGAGTTTCAGTCCGCGATCCGGGAGTCTGTCCACAAGCTGCTGAAGAACCAGATCCAGAGCATGGATCTGGGTGCGCTCTTTCGCGTCGAACAGAGCGCGATCTACGGGCCTCATGGCTCGATGTTCGTATTCATCGGGCTCGCTGAGCAGACCAAAGAGAACATGAAGTCCTACGAGGACTTCGACGTATGTTGGGTGGAGGAGGCGCAAGTGCTGAGCCAAGGCACGCTCAACACACTGCTGCCGACCATTCGGCGCCCGGGCTCCGAGATCTGGTTCACGTACAACCCGGAACTCGACGACGATCCGATCCAGAAGTTCGCCAACTCGCTCACGCCAGCCGATGGCGTGGTCATCGACCTGCACTACCACGACAATCCGTGGTTCAACGCGACACTTGAGGCCGAGCGCGCCCGGGCGGAGCGCACGCTGCCGCGCGTCGATTACGAGAACATTTGGGAAGGCAAAATCCGCCCCACTGTCGCCGGCGCCATCTACGCCGATGAGATCGCCGACATGGCAGCGCAGCGGCGCTACGGCGATTACCCGTACGACCCGTTTCACCTGGTGCATCCGGTCTTCGACCTCGGGTGGAACGACTTCATGGTGATCGGGTTCGTCCAGCGCCATATCTCGCAGCTGCGGTTGATCGACTACCTCGAGGACGATCACAAAACGCTCGACTGGTACTCCCAGCGCATGCGGGAGAAGCCCTACAGCTACGGCACCGCGTTTTTGCCGCACGACGGCGACCATGGCGATTACCGCTCGGACCAGGGCAAGAGTGCCAAGCAGATTCTAGAGGGCCTGGGCTGGCGCGTGGAAGTGCTCCCGCAGCGTGCGATCAATGACGGCATCCGCGAGACGCGCATGGCGCTGAAAACCCTCTACGTGGACCGCACCAAGTGTGCGCAATGGTACGAGCACATGAAGCGCTACCGGCGCGCGGTGTCGAAATCGACCGGTGAGGCTGGCGCGCCGCTGCACGATCAGCACTCGCACGCCGCCGACATGACGCGCTACATCGCACAGGCCGCTCCCCAGATGGCCGACGACGTAGGCGTCCAGCTCCCGGCCCTCGAGTACGGCAAAACCGGGCTCGTATGAAGTTCTCTGACCTGGCGCGGCCTCCCATAGGCGCGACTGAAGCTGAAGGGGCTGAGACAGCGCTTTGTCACGCACACGGAGGCGCGGCGCGTGCACCTTGGGCCGTCGAGGGGCGCGTTTTCTACTGTCCCATCGGCCGTCAATTCTGGCGATGGAGCGCCAACCCCGGCAACGGGATGTATTCGCGCCTACCTTACGGCAAAACCGGAGTGATCTGACATGTCAATCAAACTCATGATGGAAGTGAAGTCCATCGGCGAGCGTTTGGCTGCGCTTGAGAAGCGCACGCTGGGGGCGGTCGAGGGCGCTGTGCATACGCCGCTCACGGACCTCGGCGCTGAGCTGAGCTCGGTGCGCGAGAGCCTGACGAAGCTCGCGGACGCCATCGATGAGCGCATCACGGAGCTCGAAGGCCGCATGGAAGGGCGCATCCAGGCCATCGAGGCGAAGCTGCGCATCGGCCCGAAGGCGGCGTGAACTGACTGAGCACGCGCGTGCAAGAACCTAACCCTGAAAGCACCTCGCGTCCGATGACGGACGACGAGCTGCTTGAACTGATCGCGCGGCAGGAAAAAGCCGCGCTCGGCTCCCCCTTGGCCGCCGGCGCGACCGTGGGCGACGTGACGAGCGGCGCGCAGGGCGCGCCCACGACGCTGCAGATCGATCGGTTCAACGCGCTCAACTGCTACTTCGGGCGACCCCTCGGCAACGAGATCGCCGACAGCTCGAAGGTGGTGCTACCTGAGCTGCGCGATACCGTGGAGTGGATCAAGCCGCAGCTGATGCGCATTTTCGCTGCGGCCAAAACGCCCTGCGTGTTCGACCCCGAGGGTGAGGCAGACATCGAGCAGGCGCAGCTCGAGACCGAAGCGGTCAATCACGTCTTCATGAGCCAGAACGACGGTTTCTGGATCATCTACGACTTCGTGACGGACGCGCTACTGCTGCGCAACGGCTACACCAAAGTCTGGTGGGATGCGAGCGAGCGCAAGGTCACTGAGACCTACACTGGGCTGACGCACGACCAGGTCGCCGAACTCCTTGAGAACGATTCCGACGAGGAAATCGAAATACTCGCCCACCGGGAATACCCGGTGCAGATGCCGCCCGGCGCACTGCCGCCTGCCTTTCAGGACGGGACGCCGAATGTGCAGGCACCCGCGGTGCAGCAGGTCGTGCAAGCCTCTGGCGCCGCGCCCCTGACCGTGTTCGACATCAAGCTGCGCCGCATCGCCGAAAAGGGCCGAGTGCGCGTCGAGTGCTTGCCGCCCGAGGAAGTGCTGCCGGCGAATGGCTCGAGTGTGAGTCTCGACAAAACGCCGTTCGTCGAGCACGGCCCGATCACCAAGACGCGCTCTGAGCTGATCGCCGAAGGCTATGACCCGAAGGTGGTGGCGGACCTCACGCCAGGTGAGCCCAACTGGCTCAACATCGACGGGCTCGCGCGCGATCAGGTCACGGACGAGTTCAACACCGAGGAACAGACCAGCTACGCCGACAAGGCGATGCAAAAGATCGAAGTACGCGACGTGACACTGCGCGTGGACTTCGACGGCGATGGCATCGCCGAGCTGCGTCAGGTGCTGATCGCCGGAGAAACGATCCTCTCAAACGAGGAAATCGAGGAAGTCCCGATTGCCTCGGGTGTCTCGAAGCGCATGCCGCATCGTCACCCCGGTATCTCGATGTACGACGAGCTTGCGGACCTGCAGGCGATCAAAAGCCAGCTCGCCCGGGAGGCGCTGAACTCCCTGCGCCTCGCGAACAGTCCGCGCGTCGCAGCGGACTACAAGCGCGTCAACATCGCCGACCTCATGACCTCTCGCGCCGGCGGCATCGTGCGCGTGGATGGTCCTCCGGCGGCCGCGCTGCAGCCATTTGAGATGCCGACGAACCTAGGCGACACCATCGTGCCGATGATGGGCATCGTCGATAAATGGCGCGAGTACCGTACCGGCGTCGGCGAATCGACCATGATGCCCGACGCGGACAGCCTGCAGAACGTCACGGCAGCCGGGCAGCTCGCCGGCATGGCCGCTGCGGGCCTGAAGATCGAACTCATTGCGCGGTGTCTGGCCGAAGGGCTCAAAGACACCTTCATCAAGATTCGCAATCTCCTGGTGCGCCATCAGGATCAGCCGATGAACTTTCGCCTGCGCGGCAAGTTCGTCCAGGTCGATCCGTCCACGTGGCGCTCAAGCCGCACTGCGGTCAGCCCCAACGTCGGACTCGGCAGCGGCAACCGTCCCGAGGCGCGTCAGAACATGCAGCTGCTCGGCGCGGCGATGAAGGAGATGGCCCAGTTTGGGCTCGTCGGCCCGAAGCAGGGCTACAACTGGTTCCAGCGCGTGGCGATGACCTTGGGTGAGGATCAGCCCGAGCAGTTCGTGATGGACCCGTCGAGCCAAGAATACCAGCAGTGGATGCAGCAGCATCCGGCGCAGCCCAATCCCGCCGTGGTGAGCGCTCAGACGCGCCTGCAGGCCGCGCAGGTGCAAGCGCAAGCCGGGCTTCAGAAGGCGCAGATCACCGAGCAGGCGGCCCTACAGAAGGCCCAGCTGGCCGAGCAGGGCGCGACAGCGCGTGCTCAGGCCGAGATCGGCCACGCCGCAATTCAAGGCCACGAAGACCGCATGGTCGATATGGCCAATATCGACTCTCAGGTCACCCAGGCACTGCTCAAGATCCTCTCCGGCATCGTCGCAAAGCAATATCAGGGAGACCCCAATGCGAATGCGGGGCAAGTCCTCCGGAGCGACCTCGCGTCCCTCGAAGGCCACTCGGTGTGAGCGTGCGCGACATCCGAACGAGTGCCCGGAGTGCGAAGGCTTCGGCACCACGCGCGAATCTCGCCCGGTGCTCGAGCAAGACGCCGACGGCCACTTTCACACCGTCTCGCGCGGCCACGGCTGTCTGCGGTGCGGCGGGACGGGCCGGGTAGCGGAGGCGCGATGTTCCAGAGTGCACTGACCCCAGAGGAAGAATCTCGGCGCGGCGATCTTGCGAAAGTCGTGCTTGACAATCCTCTCTTCGTCGAAGCCTGCAACCACTTGGACGCTGACCTGCGCCTGATGCGCGAGCGCGTCCCGATGTCCGACCGCGACATGCACACCCGCATCATCTTGGCCGAGCAGATGCAGGCCAAGGTGCTCGATTACCTGCGCGCCGTGATGATGAGCGGCGACGCGGCCAAGCTGCAGCTGCGCGAGCGGCGCACCTTCACCGATCGGCTCGAGTACGCGCGCGAGCACGGCATTCGCCACGCTTTCTAGTCCAGCCACAGCGAGACCTCCATGACTTCACCTACCCAGCAAGCTGCGTTTGCAGCCCAGGGCGGTCAGTCTGCGCCTGCAGATTCCGCCGACGGCCACGAGCCGGATGTCGATGCGTTCCAGAGCCTATGGGACGACGGGGCTTTTGCGCCGACCGATGAAAAAGGCGGCGAACTGACGCCTGAGCAGCGCGCTCAGGTCGAGCGTGACGCGCAAGGGAGCGACCAGCACCAAGAGCAGGGCGCGGACAGCGAGCAGCCTGCTGAGACCGCAGAGACGGACGAGAAGCAGCCCGGTGAGGACGCAGAGCCTGAGACCAAGGACTACGAATCCCTCGATGCGTTTCTTGCCGACCAGAAGCTGGACAAAGACGCCTTCCTGACGCTGCCCATCACCGTCAAGGTCGATGGCGTCGAGCGCGCCGTCCCCTTGGCCGAGCTGCGCGATGCGTTTCAGCTGAAGGAAGCGAGCTACAACCGCATGAACGCGCTCGCCCAAGAGCGCACCAGCTTCCAGGGCGAGCAGGCCACCGTCCGCCAGGCGTGGGGTACGCGCATCCAGCAGACCGAGCAGCTGTTCAAGATGGCGCAGGACCTGCTCACGGCGGACTTCAACTCGATCACCCCTCAGCAGCTGGCTGAACTCGACGCAGGACAGCAGGCGCTTCTGCGCCAGCAGTTCGCCGAGCGCCAGCAACTCATTCAGCGTGGCCTCCAGCAGGTCAACGCGGCGCGTCAGGCGGAAGCCGAGCAGGCCAACCAGAGCCAGCTCCAAGCGATCCCGCAGGAGCGCGAAAAGATGCTGGCCGCGCGGCCGGAGTGGAAGGATCCGGCCAAGTTCCAAGCTGCCCGCGAAGGAATCATCAAAGCGGGCCGTCACATTGGGTTCACGGACGCCGAGCTGCAAGGCATCACTGACCATCGAGTGCTCATAGGGCTCGATCTGGTCAACCAGGTGCTCCAGCGCCAAGCCTCGAAACCCGCAGCCCTTCGCCGCGTGCGCGCCACGCCCCGCATGGCAGCCGCCGGCGCACGAACACCGAGCAACCCGCAAGGGGAACGCTCGAAATCTGCCACCCAGGCTTACGACCGATCCGGCGGACGCAACGACGCAGCAGGCGCTGCGATGTTCGAGGATTACGTCTAAGCCCTCTCTCGAGGCTTTTGCAACATGACTGTTCCTACCAATACCACCCAGACCATTGGGCAGACGAACCTGCGCGAAGACCTTTCCAACAAGGTCTACATGGTCGATCCGTTCAAGACGCCGTTTTTGACTATGAGCGGGCGCACCAAGGCCGAGGCGATCTACCACGAGTGGGATACCGACTCGTTGGCCGCTCAGGACTTGGCGAACGCACAGATTCAGGGCGACGACGCCACGGCGGATGCGACCAATCCGACCGCGCGGCTCGGCAACTACACGCAGATCAGCCGCAAGGTCATCCAGCTCGCGGGCACGCTGCAGGCCGTGCGGGCTGCGGGCGCGACGAACAAGATGGGCTATCAGCTGCTGAAGGCGAGCAAGGCGCTGAAGCGCGACATGGAAGGCATCCTCACGAACAATGCCGCGCGTACCGCTCCGGGCTCGACGACTGCGGCTGTGACGGCCGGATTGCCGGCGTACCTGACGGCAAACACGGTCTTTCAGACCGGTGGCACCACGTCGGGCGCAAACCCGACCGGTACTACGTCGGCCGGCTCTGAGTCGTTCGGCAACGGCACCACGCCGCGCACCGACAACACCACCACCGCGGCGATCACCGAGACCATGATCGACGAGATGGCTCAGCTGGTGTTCCAGAACAGCGGCGATTGCGTCGATTACCTCCTGGTGTCGAGCAAGAACAAGCAGGCCATCTCGAAGTTCACCGGTCCCGGCACGCGCTTCACGCAGGTGGAGGACAAGCTGCTCAGGACCGCCATCGACGAGTACGAGACGGACTTCGGCAAGATTCGCATCGTGCCGGACCTGTTTCTGGCTCGTTCGCGGGACTGCTTCGGCATCAAGCGGCCCTATGCCAAGGTGGCGTATCTGCGGCCTTACCAGGTCGTGCCGCTCGCCAAGACGGGCGACTCGGACAAGAAGATGCTGATCTGCGAGTACGCCCTCGAGGTCGGAAACGAGCGCGCCTGCGGCGGCATTTTCGACACCGCCGGGTAAGCCATACCCCTCGCTCTCGCTTTGAGAGCTTTGCAGGGGCCGACGCTGTGTCGGCCCCCGCTCCTTTTTGGAGATCGAAATGTCGCGATGGCTCCCAATCGCCCCGTGGCGCGCAATCGTCGGCGCAGGCCAGGCGCAGGCGCTCACCTCGGGCGCGAACGTCACGCTTCCCAACCCGATCCCGAGCGGCTGTCACGCCGTGCGGCTCTCTGCCGTCGGCGGCAACTGCATGGTCGCGGTTGGCAACGACGTGCCCGCGACCGCCAGCACCGACCTGCTCGTGAAGGCGACCGACGGACCCCTCGTCGTCAGCTGCGAGCCCGGTGACACCATTCAAGCCTGGGGCCTTGCGGCAGGTGTCACGCTCTTCGCCGTCCCGGTCACGCACTGATGCACGCCACCTCTCACGCACTCATCGAGGGCTCCCATGCCGCTCAGTAATGCCTCGCAAACCGCGCTCTTGCAGCTGCTCTTTGAGAACACCGCATGGGCGAATGTGGGTAGCGCCGCTGGCCTTCAGCCGTCCTCAGCCGCCGGTAACTTCTATGTCGCGCTGCACACCGCCAATCCCGGCGCTGGGGGCACGCAGTCCACGAGTGAAGCGGCCTACACCGGCTATGCGCGCGTGGCCGTCTCGCGTGCTTCGGGCTCTTGGACGCTGTCCGGGTCGTCGCCCACCACGATCGCCAATGCGGCTGCCGTGACCTTTCCAGCTGCGACCGGCGGCAGTGAGACCGAGACCTACTTCTCGATTGGGCTTGAAGCCTCGGGCGCGACGCCGATTCTGGTGTCGGGCCCGCTCACCGCCGCGCTCGCGGTGTCTGCGGGCATCACGCCGAGCTTTGCCGCAGGCGCGCTCACGACGACGGTGGACTGATGGCGCCCGACTACGCCGCCCTCAAAGCCGCTCTCGCAACCGGTGGCGCGTACGCCGGCATGACCGATGCAGAGGCGGTCAGGGCGTGCAATGCAGCATCGGTGCCCGTCTCGATCGACGTGCCGACGGAAGACGTCACGAAGTATCTCGGCCTCAACGGCCTGTTGCCCACCGTGCGCTCCTGGGCGAACGCCGCGCCGACGCCGCCGGCGCCCAACCTTACTGCGGCCGAGATCCAGGCCGCCGTGGTGTCCGCTCAGACGTTCGGACTCATGATCGGACCGCCCCCGCTGTGGAACACCCTCGCGATGTCCGACCCGACGGTCAATGCGCAGATCACCGGCATGGTCGACGCGCTGGTTTTGGGAGGGCTGATGCCGCAGGCGAACGCGGACGCCATCCTTGCCATGGCAACGCAGACGGTGTCTCAAGCCTCCTTGTGGGGCTGGACGAACGGCGTCCTCGAGAATGATCTCGTGGCGGCGAGGTTGATGTCATGAGCTGGAAAAAAGCTTTGGCATGGACGCCGCTGTTCTCGACAGAACTCAATGCTCTGGCGTCAGGCTCGATTGCTTACGCCTCGACTGCCTGGGATAACAGCGCCACGCTCGACGAAGTCGGGTTTCTTTCCGTTGATCTGGCGTCGGTGGCACCGTCCGCCACCGGCCCGCTCTTGGGGATATACCTGCTCCCGTTGAACGCAGACGGAAGTACCTATGGCGATCAGGGCTCTGGCATTCTTGGAACGCAGAGCACGACGTTGCCGTCTTTTGGGTATTACTACGGGTCGGTGAAGTTCAACGAAAGCACGACGGCTGCCGTTCAGAATGGTTCGACCGAGTTTGATAGGGACTTGCCACCTGGAAAATTCGCGGTGGGCATTGCAAACCTTCTTGGGTCTGCACTAGGAGCGACTGGAAACACGGCGCAGTTCTCGACCAACTCCCCGGCGTAAGCCATGAAACGAGTTTGGACGACTACGCCGCCCGCAGGAACTCCCATTGATTGGGATAATGACCTGACCGAAGGGCTGGTGGCGGTCGCGGTCCCGTGGGAAGTTCTGCCCATCGATCCGGTGACTGGCGCGCGATACACCTACAATCCGGGGTCCTACAACAATCCGCCCCCGATCATTCGACCTGGAGCATACGGTGGGTTAGGCTGGTACCTCGGATCGCAGCAGCAATACGCCATTATTGACTTGCCGCATGTGGCAAAAAATGTCAACGCCTACTTCGAGCTGATAACTGTCGTCGATAACCTTCTCGGGAGCAATCAGGCATTTGCGGGTGAAGGAATACAGGATGCGAGTGTCGGGACAGCGGCCACCTCTGGCGTGGCGTATCCGCACGGGTACATAAACGGTGTCGCCGTCACCGGCACGACCGCTATAACAGATAGGGCGCGGCATACAATCGGCGTGGCTGCGATTCCGAGTGTTGGCACTAGTGTGTGGCTCGATGGAGTGGTCTGCGGTACCACCACCTCCACTCCGTTTCACAACGGTGGTGCTCAGAGCCTAGCCACTTCCGGGGGTACAGGCGGTCAGACCATTTATCAAGACATGCTGTACAGCGGGCTCGTCTTGACGGAATCCAAGCGGCTGAGGCTGACGGAAAACCCCTGGCAGATCTTCCACAAGCGCCGCCGGTTCTACAGCATCGCGAGCGGGGGGACGCTCACCAACCTCACTGGCACGAGCGCAGTCACGTTCGGCCAAGGCGGGGCACTTACCGGCGCAGGTGCACTCGCGGGCACCTCGGCGCTGAACTTCAGCGCGGCCAGCACGCTCGCAGGCTTAGGCGCTCTGCTCGGGTCCAGCGCGATCACCTTCACCGCCAGCGGCTCGATGGGCGCGCCGGGTCTGATGATCGGCTCAGCGTCGGTCTCGTTTGGCGCATCGGGGGAGCTACGCGCCACCGGCACGCTCACGGGATCGTGCGCGGTCACTTCCACGGCGAGCGCCACGTTGCGAGGGGCGGCCGCACTCCGGGCCGCGAGCGCGATCACGTCAGGCACAAGTGCCACGCTCTCAGGCCACGGCGCACTTCAGGCCGCGAGCGCGATCACAGCCGATGCAAGCGGCACGCTCGCAGGCCATGGCGCGCTCACCGGGAGCAGCGGCGCGACGTTCTCAGGCACCGCTACACTCGCAGCGGCCGGTACGCTTCACGGCACGACCGCGATTGTTTTCAGCGCGACACTCACCCCGCCGGTGGGCTTTCTCACCGGAGTGGCGCGCTACACCATCGGGCGCCAGCTCGCACGCAACTTCACCGTGTGGCGCACCACACAACGCACGTTCACGGTGCGCCGCTCGCAGATCCGCGTTTTCGAGGTGAACTCGATGAGCCTTCGTTTCCCGGTCAAGGGTCCGCTCGAAACGGTCCCGCTCACCTTCGACTTCTCGGCGGACTTACCGAGCGGCGTCACACTCAGCGGCACCCCTGCGCTCACCGTCACCTGCACCGAAGGGGCCGACTCGAACCCGAGCGCGATCCTCTCAGGGGCAGCTGCCTTCAACAGCACGAGCACGGGCGTGGTGCAGGCGGCTGCCAATGGCGAGGACGGCTGCGAGTACACCCTCGTGTGCACGTGCCCCACCACGCAAAGCAATCTCACGCTCACGCTCGTCGGGATTCTCCCGGTGCGCGCCAACCTCAACTGAGGACAGATGACATGACTTATCGCGTGACCTACCACGAGGACAGCGAAGGCCGCTCGATCCTGCGCTACTCAGGCGACGTGCAGGGCTTGGTCGATGCGTGCGCCAAAGAGGCCGCCGACAATCGTCACCACCGAAAGCCCATTTCGACGCGCACGTCGAACATGCGCCGCACGATGTCGCTCGACCCGGTGGTCATGATGGATATCTGCCACAAGCACGGCATCCCGTACGACGACTTAGAGGCGATCTTCGCGCACGCCAAAGACCGGGACTATTCGCGCTTCCGCTGCGTCGATGACAAAACGCTCTTTCGCAAAGCCGCGCCTAAGCTGATCGTGGTGTAGCGCTGTGCCGCAGGTCAAAGATTACGATTCGCTCACCCAGGCGATCATCGACTTTACGCACCGGCCCAACATCGGCACGTACACGGATTACTTCATCCAGGACGCCGAAGATCGCATCTATAGCACGGTGCTCGCGGAGAATCAGGGGCGCGGGCTCGTTTGGATGGAAGCGACACTTGCCGCGACGATTGACGGTACCACCGGCTACGCGCCAGTGCCGAGCGATTACGTGGGACTGAAAGCTGCCCAGGTTACCGCGAACGGGGGCACCTACGACTTGAAGATGCGCGCTGCACAGTGGATTTACGCCCGCTACCCCATCAGGTCGGCGAGCAATCCGCCGTCATTCATCGCCCGCGAGGGCGCGAACTTCATCTTCGGTCCCTTCCCGGATGGCGCCTATCCGATCACCGGAACCTACTACCAGCGCGCCCCGGCTCTGTCGAGCAGCAATCCGACGACCTGGATGACGACCAATATCCCTCTCACCCTGCTCGCAGGCGCGATGATCGCAGCGGCGAAGTTCCTGAAGGACGAGCAGATGATGCAGGGATATGTGCAGGAGTTCACCGGGCGAATCACGGAAATCATCGCCGCGGACAAGATGCAGGACTTCGGCGACGACCTGCAGATGAGCTCGGGAAATCCGACGCCCGCAGGCTGGTAAATGGCGCGCCCGTTCATTCTCGCATTCGGCCCCTGGATGCCCGACGGTGCCGATGTTGCGGTCGCCATGCCGTTTCAGTATCAGGCCGCGCCGGTGCCGCTCGCCGACGTGGAGGGGGTCTACTACGCGCAAGGCGCTTACCGGAGTCTTCCCGGCTTCGCAGCGCTCAGCGGGGGTGCGCTCTCAGCGCAAGCGCTGGGTGCGTTCACTACGCTCTCGGGTAGCAACACGCCGCAGATGTTCGCCGGGACAGCCACCGACCTCTACACCTGGACCGGGACCGCCTGGGCGAATGCGAGCAGCGCGCCCGGCGCGTATTCAGGCGCGGCGCACTGGTCGTGGGCCCGCTTCGGGGAGTGCGTGGCCGCGATTGACGGCGTGCATGGGCTTCAGTCGCTCACCCTTGGCGATGCGGCGTTTGCGACCGTCGCCGGGGCACCGATCGGGAGTGTCTTAGGCGTCGTCAATCAGTCGCTGTTCGTCGGTGCGCTCGCAGGCTACCCCTACCGCGTGCAGTGGAGCGGCATCGGCGACCTCACGAGCTGGCCCACGCCGCTCACGAATGCCGCACTCGCCGCTGAGAGCGGGCAGACCGACCTCGAGCAGGACTTCGGGGAAGTGATGTTCATCGGCGGTGGGCCGAAGATCGGCGTCTTCCTTCAGCGTAACGGCATCACGCGCGCCGATTACCAGGGGGGCGATGTCGTGTTCTCGTTCCTGCCAACGGTGCGCAAGCGTGGCGTGATCGCCCGAGGCGCTGCGGTGCAGCAGGGCTCCGTCACGCACTTCATCGCGGACGACGGCTTTTGGATGACCGACGGGTCGAGCGCGAGCCCATCTGGCACCAACAACCAGGCGGCGCTCGATAAGTGGTTCCTCGATCACGTCAACTGGGACGCTGTCGATACGATTCGCGGGGGATGGGATGCGAGCCTGCGGTGCGTCCTGTACGCGATCCCGACCGGCACGAACACGCTGCCCGACACGCTCTTGATCTTCAACCCCAACAGCGGGTGGTGGACCAAGGCGTCGGTCCCGACCGAGTGCCTGTGGACGGACCAGACCGGCACGCAGTACCGGCTCGGGGTGTTCGACCAGGCGCACACCGCCGGCTACCTCACGGGCGCAAGCGCGAGCGGGTACTGCGAAACCTATGACCTGGGTTTCACTGACCAGATGGTCCGCTACCTCACCGAGGCGACCCCCCAAATCCAATGCACCGACCATCCCACGATGCGCGCGGCGGCCCGGAACGCGCTCGACGATGCGATCATCTACACCCCC
>Ga0078972_1011753_pt1 | contig 15461 bp, 14 predicted proteins | sample YelNatPaOPGAMG01_FD_67568 | JGI IMG/M metagenome (GOLD analysis project Ga0078972, IMG submission 67568) | Hot spring thermophilic microbial communities from Obsidian Pool, Yellowstone National Park, USA - OP-RAMG-01 (SPADES assembly) (version 2) | ecosystem: Environmental > Aquatic > Thermal... | reverse complement strand
CTTACGGCAGGTGCGGGCCGAGCGCGACAACGAGCGTGTGCAGGCGCTGCTGGCGCAACTGCGCCGCGAGGCCGAGGGCGACACGCCGCTCATGCCCACGATCCTGGACTGCGTGCGGGCTTACGCCACGCTGGGGGAAATCTGCGGCGTGCTGCGGGAGGTGTTCGGGGAGTACCAGCCTGCGACGATGTGGTGATAGCGATCAGCGATCAGCAATCGGCAATCAGCGATCAGCGGTCAGGAAGAGAAGGAACAAGCGCCATCGCTGATGGCTGAATGCTGACCGCTGGATGCTGACCAAGGAGGAAACGATGAACAAAATCGCGCATGTGGGGGTTGCGGTGAAGGACTTGGACGCGGCGCTGGCGCTGTTCCGCGACACGCTGGGCCTGCGCGTGGAGTACCGCCGCGTCGTGCCCGACCAGGGCGTGGAAATCGTGGGCCTGCGCGTGGGCGAAAGCGAGATTGAACTCCTGCGGCCCACGTCCGACGCGAGCACTGTCGCCCGTTTCCTGGAGAAGCGGGGCGAGGGCATCCACCACATCTGCTTTGAGGTGGACGATGTGGAGGCGACCCTGCGCGCCCTGGAGGCGCACGGCTACGAGTTGATTGACAAGACGCCGCGCGTCGGCTCCGACGGGCGCAAACTCGCCTTCGTCCACCCCAAGGGGACGCACGGGGTGCTGATTGAATTCTACGAAAAGAAGCCATTGGCCGATAGCCAGTAGCCGATGGCCGTTAGCCAATAGCCGTTAGCCATTAGCCGTTAGCGTCTGGCTGTCGGCTTTCCTCTTTTGGCTAAAGGCTAATGGCTATAGGCTCATGAGGAGGCGCCATGCCACTACAACGTGGGCTTGTGCAGGTTTATACCGGCGACGGGAAGGGGAAAACGACCGCGGCCCTGGGATTGGCGCTGCGGGCGGCGGGCCACGGCTTTCGCGTGCTCATCATCCAGTTCATGAAGGGCTGGCCCAACTACGGGGAACTCAAGAGCGTGAAGTATCTCCCAGGCGTGGAGTTGCGCCAGTTCGGGCGGGCCGAGTTCGTGGACAGGAACAACCCCGACCCCGCCGACATCCGCATGGCCCACGATGCCCTGCAGGCCGCAGCCCAGGCGATGGAACGCGGCGAGTGCGACATCCTGATCCTGGACGAGGTTAACGTGGCCCTGGACTTCGGGCTGATCGCCTTGGACGAGGTCCTGCGCCTGCTGGACGCCAAGCCGCCGACGATGGAGTTGGTGCTGACGGGCCGCAACGCCCACCCCGAAATCGTGCGCCGCGCCGATTTGGTAACCGAGATGCTGGACATCAAGCACCCGTATGCCGAGGGGGTGCAGGCGCGGCGGGGGATAGAGTACTAGCGGATGCTGGCTTCGAGCCTTTAGCCTTTAGCCTTTGGCCTTTGGCCGTTGGCCTGGGGCTGGGGAAGGCCGACGGTGCGCGGAGGCAGAATGTGAGAGATTTTCGGAAACTGGAGGTTTGGCGAAGGGCACATGCGCTGACCCTGGCGGTGTATGAGGCCACCGCGGCCTTTCCAAAGTCCGAGATATACGGGCTGACGAGCCAACTGCGGCGAGCCTGTTCTTCCATCGCTGCCAACATCGCAGAAGGTTGTGGCAGGGGCGGCGATACTGAAAAGGCCCGATTCGTACAGATCGCCATGGGCTCGGCCAGCGAGGCAGAGTATCACCTGTTGCTTGCGCGCGACCTTGGCTTCATGGACAACTCCACCTACGAAGATTTGGTGGACGAGTTGTACGAGGTGAAGAGAATGCTCGTATCGTTCCATCAGACCCTGCTTGAAGACAAACGCTGACGGCTGATGGCTAAAGGCTAAAGGCTAACGGCTAAAGGCCCAAGAGCCTGTAGCGGGAGGTAGCACATGTTTGACAGGAAAGAACTTGAGCAAATAGAAGCAGATCGTCGGCGCTGGGAGGAGACAACCCTCAAGGATTCGCTGCGCCGCCTGCCTGAGTGCCGCGAGAAGTTCATCACCGTCTCGGGCGAGCCCGTGCAGCGCCTGTACACGCCCGCCGACATCGCCGACGTGGACTTCAACCGCGACATCGGCTGGCCAGGCGAGTTCCCGTTCACGCGCGGCGTCCACCCCACCATGTACCGCAGCCGCCCGTGGACCATGCGCATGTTCGCGGGGTTCGGCACCGCCGAGGAGACCAACGCGCGGTTCAAGTACCTGCTGAAGCACGGCGAGACGGGGCTTTCCGTGGCGTTTGACATGCCCACGCTCTACGGCTACGACACCGACGCGCCCGAAGCCGCTGGCGAGTTCGGCAAGTGCGGCGTGGCCGTCTCGTCGCTGGCCGACATGGAAATCCTGTTTGACGGCATCCCCATGGGCGAGATCACCACGTCCATGACCATCAACGCGCCCGCCGCCGTCATCTGGGCCATGTACCTGGTGGCCGCCGAAAAGCAGGGCTGGAAGATGGAGCAACTGGGCGGGACCATCCAGAACGACATCCTGAAGGAGTACATCGCCCAGAAGGAATTCCTGTTCCCGCCCAAACCGTCCATGCGGCTCATCGTGGACACGATAGAGTTCGGCAGCAAGCACGTGCCCAAGTGGAACACCATCTCCATCAGCGGCTATCACATCCGCGAGGCGGGGGCCACGGCGGCGCAGGAATTGGCCTTCACCCTGGCCGACGGCATGACCTACGTGGAGTGGGCGATGCAGCGCGGGCTGGACGTGGACGAGTTCGCGCCGCGCCTGTCGTTCTTCTTCAACGCGCACATGGACTTCTTTGAGGAGATCGCCAAGTACCGCGCGGCGCGGCGCATCTGGGCCAAGGCCATGCGCGACAAGTTCGGCGCCAAGAACCCCCGCTCGTGGTGGCTGCGGTTCCATACGCAGACCGCTGGCTGCAGCCTGACGGCCCAGCAGCCCGAGAACAACATCGTCCGCACGGCGCTGGAAGCCCTGTCGGCGGTGCTGGGCGGGACGCAGTCGCTGCACACCAACTCCATGGACGAGGCGCTGGCCCTGCCGTCGGAGAAGGCCGTTACCATCGCCCTGCGCACGCAGCAGATCATCGCCCACGAGTCGGGGGTAGTCAACACGGTGGATCCGCTGGCGGGCAGTTTCTTCGTGGAGGCGCTGACCAACCGCATGGAGCAGGAGGCCAACCGCTACTTCCGCGAGATTGAGGCGCTCGGCGGCGTGTTGCCCGCCATAGAGAAGGGCTACTTCCAGCGGCAGATCGCCGAGTCGGCCTACCGCTACCAGCGCGAGATTGACACCAAGGCGCGCGTCGTCGTGGGCGTCAACGAGTACGTGGCCGAGGAGCCGCTGGAGATTCCCCTGCTGGAGATGGACAGGGAGGGCGAGCGGCGGCAGATCGCGCGCCTGCAGCGGGTGCGAGCCGAGCGCAACAACGAGGCGGTGAGCCAGAAACTGGCCGCGCTGGAGGAGGCGGCGAGGGGCACGCAGAACCTGATGCCGTTCATCATGGACGCCGTGCGCGAATACGCCACCCTGGGCGAAATCTGCGACGTATTCCGCAAGGTGTTTGGGGAGTATCGGGAGCCAGTGTATTTCTAGCCGTCAGCCATCAGCCGTCAGCCGTCAGTCGTCGGGGGCAGGGGCAGCGGTCAACCCTTGCCGACGCATCCCGCCCCAGTCTGCCGCTTGCTGACCCCCTGACCGCTAATTGCTGATTGCTGATCGCTGATCGCTGATTGCCGACCGCTGATCGCTGACTGCTGAACGCTACGTGGAGGGTGCAATGCCAGAAGAGAAAATCCGTATCCTGATTGCCAAGCCGGGCCTGGACGGGCACGACCGAGGCGCGAAGGTCATCGCGCGCGCCCTGCGCGACGCCGGCATGGAGGTCATCTACACCGGCCTGCGCCAGACGCCGGAGATGATCGTGGAGGCGGCGCTGCAGGAGGACGTGGACGCCATCGGCCTGTCCATCCTGTCGGGCGCGCACATGACCCTGTTCCCCCGCGTCATCCAGTTGCTCAAGGAGAAGGGGCTGGAGGATGTCCTGGTCTTCGGCGGGGGCATCATCCCCGACCAGGACGTGCCGGAACTGAAGCGGCTGGGCGTGCGGGGCATCTTCGGGCCGGGCACGTCCACCGATACCATCGTGGAGTTCGTGCGCGAGGAGATTCGGCGGCACCGAGCCGGGGAGCCTCGCCAGTGAGCCGGTCTTCGCCAGAGCAACTGGCTGCGGGGGTTTTGGCGGGCGACGCGCGCGCATTGGCCCGTCTCATCTCCCTGGTGGAGGACGAGCACCCGTCGGCCCGCGCGGCGCTATCTGCGTTGTATGCCCGCACAGGCCGCGCGCATCTGGTGGGCATCACCGGCGCGCCGGGCACCGGCAAGAGCACGCTGGTCAACGAGATGGCGAAGGTGTACCGCCGCCGCGGGCTGACGGTGGGCATCGTGGCCGTGGACCCCACCAGCCCGTTCAGCGGCGGCGCGATCCTGGGCGACCGCGTCCGCATGCGCGAACTGGCGGGCGACCCGGGCATCTTCATCCGCAGCATGGCCACGCGGGGCAGCCTGGGCGGCCTGGCGCGGGCCACGTCCGATGTGGTGAAGGTGCTGGACGCGGCAGGCTACGATCGCGTGCTGATTGAGACGGTGGGCGCGGGCCAGGCCGAGGTGGACATCGCCAAGACTGCCCACACGACCATCGTCGTGGAGGCCCCGGGTTTCGGCGACGACATCCAGGCCATCAAGGCCGGCATTCTGGAAATCGCCGACGTGTTCGCCGTGAACAAGGCCGACCGCGAAGGGGCCGATTCTACCGTAACCGCGCTGGAGATGATGCTGGACCTGAACGGCGGCGAGCCGGGGCGCTGGCGTCCGCCCATCATCAAGACGGTCGCCATCCGCGGCGACGGCGTGCCCGACCTGGTGGATCGCGTGGAGGCCCACTACGGCTACCTGGCGCAGACGGGCCTCCTGGCGCGCAAGGAAGAGGAACGGGTGCGCGATGAACTGGTGGCGCTCGTCCAGCACGAGTTGACCGAGGCGCTGCTGGCGTCCCTGCGTCCGGGCGAACTGGACGAATGGGTGCGGCGGGTGGCCCGTCGCGAGGCCGACCCCTACACTGCCGCCCGGGACTTGGTTCACCGCGGAGGTCGCTGAGACCGCGGAGATTTCAGGGAGGCCACTTCTGGCGGTGTCCGTGATTTCTCGGTGTTCTCGGCGCCCTCTTGGGTGAATTCATTTTCCCGCGGCGGTCTGAGACGCGAAGGGCGCGAAAGGGTCGTCGGTTCGCGTCTTTCGCGGCCTTTCGCGGGTTTTGTGTTCCGGGTACTTGCCAGCGCATGCCGTGGGTCTTTGACAATGCGTCCATCTCCATCGTGCAGCCGGAGGGAGCGAGGCCGCGCATTGTGCGGCTGAACGATGTCGGGCATGTGAGGGAGAACGTGTGACAGATTTGCGCGATCCCGGTACTGTCCATCGCCGGTCCATCCGCCTCAAGGGCTATGACTATGCCCAGCCAGGAGCGTACTTCGTTACGATCTGCACACAGAACCGCCTATGCCTCTTTGGCGACGTCAGAGAGGGCACAATGCACCTCAATGCGGCAGGCTCCATGGTCGCGCGTTGGTGGGCCGAATTGGCAAGAAAATTCCCGATGGTCCGACCGGACGAATACGTGGTGATGCCCAATCATTTCCACGGCATCGTCGTAATCGTAGGGGCAGACCTAGGTGTCTGCCCCGCAGACCTGTGTGTCTGCCCCGACCCAGGTGTCTGCCCCGCAGACCTAGGTGTCTGCCCCGCAGACCTGTGTGTCTGCCCCGCAGGCGCGCAGGGCGCACACGCCGGTGCCCAGGGCGCACACGCCGGTGCGCAGGGCGCACACCCAGATGCCCAGGGCGCACACCCAGGCGCGCAGGGCGCACACGCAGGTGCGCAGGGCGCACACCCAGGCGCGCAGGGCGCACACGCAGGTGCGCAGGGCGCACACCCAGGCGCGCAGGGCGCACACGCAGGTGCGCCCCTACCGGAAATCATCCAATGGTTCAAAACCATGACGACCAATGAATATATCCGCGGGGTGAAGGAATTGGGCTGGCCTCGTTTCCCGAACCGTTTGTGGCAGCGCAACTACTACGAACACATCATCCGCGACGAAGGCGAACTGAGCCGCGTTCGCAGGTACATTGCAGAGAACCCCCTGAAATGGGCACTTGATCGCGAAAACCCTGCGTGTAGCGGAAAGGGCCTGTGATGTCCCCCATCCTCATCTCCGGCCTCATCAACGTAGAGACTACCCTGCGCGTGGACGGGTTCCCGCTGGAATACGCGCCGGTGCGGTATCCGTTCTTCGGCGTCAACTCCACCGTGTGCGGCGTGGGCTACAACATCGCCAAGGCGCTCGCGACGCTGGGCGACGCCGTGCGGCTGATGTCCATCATCGGCGACGACGACGCAGGGTCGCTGGCGCGGCACGCGCTGGCCGCCGATGGCATCTCGGACGAGTTTGTCATCGCGGGCGCGCCCCACACCGCCCAGTCGGTCATCCTCTACGACCCCGACGGGCGGCGGCAGATTCACGTGGACCTCAAGGACATCCAGGAGCGCGCCTACCCCGAAGCCCTGTTTGACCGCGCCGCGCAGGGGTGCGACGTGGCCGTGCTGTGCAACATCAACTTTTCCCGTCCCTTCCTCCGCAAGGCGCGGGCAATGGGCATGACCGTCGCAACGGACGTCCACGCCATCGCCGACCTGGACGACCCCTACAATCGCGACTTCATGGCCGCGGCGGACATCCTGTTCATGAGCGACGAGCGGCTGCCGTGCGGGCCGGAGGAGTGGGCGCGGCAGGTGATGAGCCGCTACGGGCCGCGGGTCGTCGTCATCGGGCTGGGGGCGCAGGGCGCGCTGCTGGCCATCCGCGGCGGCGCGATGGAGCGCATCCCCGCCGTCCGCACCCGGCCTGTGGTCAACACCATCGGCGCGGGCGACGCGCTGTTCGCATGCTTTCTGCACTTCTACTCAAGTGCGACGCACCTCCGAGGTGCGTCGCACGTAGAGGCCCTCCGCAAGGCCGTGGTCTTCGCATCGTACAAGATCGGCGCCGCGGGCGCAGCGGAGGGGTTCCTTACCTAGGCTGAACTGGAGCGCCTGTGCGCCGGGAACCACTCCGTTCACCACCGAGGCCGCGGAGACCCCAGAGAGTGATAGAAACTTGCCCCCTCCACGTCCCTCGGCGGTGAGATGCGGCGCAAGTTGCCAATTTGCCCCGCGGTGGTAGAATGGATGGCGCATTTCAATCTCGTCCTAGAGGAATGAGGAAAGGTGGATATGGTCCAGATTCTGCTGTTCTTGCTCTTGGGGCTCGTCGCCGGCGTGCTGAGCGGGCTGGTGGGAATCGGCGGCGGCACCATCATCATCCCCACCCTGGTCTTCCTGTTCGGGTTCACGCAACACAAGGCCCAGGGCACCACGCTCGCCCTCATGGTCCCGCCCATCGGCATCCTGGCCGCGTGGACGTACTACAAGCAGGGGTTTGTGGACCTGAAGGCGGCCGTGTTCATCGTGCTGGGATTTTTCCTCGGCGGGCTTCTGGGCGCGCGCGTGGCCGTGGGCATCCCCGAAGCCGTGCTGCGAAAGGTGTTCGGGGTTTACCTCCTCGTCGTCGCCGTGCAGATGTTTTTCGGCAAGAAGTAGAGACCCTTCGCGCGAAAGAGAGGAAACGCTATGAAAATGAGACCCATCGGCTCCAATGTTTACCTGTTAGGGGCGGTGGACTGGGACAGGCGGCTGTTTGACTCGCTGATTCCGCTGCCCGACGGCACGAGTTACAACGCCTACCTGGTGCAGGGCAGCGAGAAGACGGCGCTGCTGGACTCCGTGGACCCCGCCATGACCGAGGTCCTGATGGCGCAACTGGCCGACGTGCCCAAGGTGGACTACGTCGTGGCCCACCATGCCGAGCAGGATCATTCGGGTTCCATCCCCGCCGTGCTGGCGAAATACCCCGATGCGCGGGTCATCGCCACGCCCAAGGGCAAGGACATGCTGATGGATTTGCTCTTCATTCCCGACGAGCGGTTCATCACCGTGGGCGACGGCGAGACGCTTTCGCTGGGCGACAAGACCCTGCAATTCGTCCACGCGCCCTGGGTGCACTGGCCCGAGACGATGGTTACGTACCTGCCCGAGGATCGGATTCTGTTCTCGTGCGACTTCTTCGGCTCGCACATCGCCACCAGCGACGTGTACGCAACCGACGAGGGGCGCGTGCGCGAGGCGGCCAAGCGGTATTTCGCCGAGATCATGATGCCATTCCGCGCCATCATCGCGAAGAACCTGGAGAAAGTGCGGGCGCTGGATGTCGGCATCATCGCGCCCAGCCACGGCCCCCTCTACGACAGGCCTGGGTTCATCCTGGAGGCCTATGCCGATTGGGTGTCGGGCGAGCCGAAGAACGTCGCCGTGGTGGCCTATGTGTCCATGCACGGCAGCACGCAGCGGATGGTGGACGTATTGGTGAGCGCGCTGGTGGGGCGGGGCGTGCGCGTGGAGCAGTTCAGCCTGCCGGTTACCGACATCGGCAAACTGGCAATGTCGCTGGTGGATGCGGCCACGCTCGTGGTGGGCACGCCGACGGTGCTGGTGGGGCCGCATCCCGCTGCGGTGTACGCGGCGTACCTGGCGAACGCCATCCGCGCCAAGGCGAAGTTCGCCACGGTCATCGGCTCGTATGGCTGGGGCACGAAGGCGGTGGAGACCATCGCGGGGATGATCCCCAACCTGAAGGCCGAAATCCTGCCGCCGGTATACTGCAAGGGCCACCCGCGCGAATCGGATTTTGCGGCGTTGCGCGCGCTGGCCGACACCATCGCGGCCAAGCACAGAGAACTCGGCCTCATGGGGCCCGCATAGAGCGAGCACGCCATCCGTCCCATTGCCATCTGCGCGTTCCGCAGGGGCGACGGCGTTTGTGCTCCGATGGTCCGCTCCGATCGCGGAGCGACGCGGAACCCGACCGACATTCCGCCACAGGGCAAGGAGCGGAAACCCTCTGACCTCGGTGTGGAATAGTTTTCTCACACAAAGGCACAGAGAAAACCCTTTGTGCCTTTGTGTCTCTGTGTGGGATAGTTTTTCACACAAAGGCACAAAGACACAAAGGGATAAAGGCACAGAATCTCTTTGTGCCTTTGTGTCTCCGTGTGGGATAGTTTTTCACACAAAGGCACAAAGACACGAAGAAAACCCTTTGCGCCTTTGTGTCTCCGTGTGAGATATTCTTCTCACACAAAGGCACAACGACACGAAGAAAACCCTTTGTGCCTTTGTGTCTCCGTGTGAGATATTCTTCTCACACAAAGGCACAACGACACGAAGAAAACCCTTTGTGCCTTTGTGTCTCCGTGTGAGATAGTTTTTCACACAAAGGCACAAAGACACAAAGGGATAAAGGCACAGAATCTCTTTGTGCCTTTGTGTCTCCGTGTGGGATAGTTTTTCACACAAAGGCACAAAGACACGAAGGGATAAAGGCACAGAATCTCTTTGTGCCTTTGTGTCTCCGTGTGAAATAGTTTTCTCACACAAAGGCACAAAGACACGAAGAAAACCCTTTGTGCCTTCGTGTCTCCGTGTGGGGTATTCCCCTCACGGCGCGAAGCGGCTGATGCCCGCATCCGTCGCGAACCACACCGCCCCGCGCCCGTCGGGCAGGATGGCCCTGACGCGAGCCGACGCCAGGCCCGAGTTCTCGGGCGTGTACACCTGCCAGTTGTGGCCGTCGTAGGCCGCCACGCCCCCCTCCACGGCAATCCAGACGCGGCCGCTGGCGGCATCCACCGCCCACAGGCGGTTCGGGTTGTTCAGCGTGCGCAGGATGCGCGCGTAGTCGTAGCCCACGGCTTCGGGCAGGTGGCGGTAGTTGAACCACCCCTCCGCGACGAACCGACGCACGGCCCTGCGCGCGCCGAACCAACGTGCGCCGCCGTCGTCCAGCGCCAGGCCCCAAATCTCCTGCTCGGTGGGCGGCATCGCCGAATCGGTGAAGGTCTGCCAGGACTTGCCGTCGTATCGGGAGACGCCGCGGTTGGTGGCGCACCACAACACGCCCTCGCCGTCCACCGCGACATCCCGCACCCAGCCCCCCGCCGGGCCGTTTGCGCCGGGCGCGTAGGACGCCCAACTGTCCTTCCGGCGCACGCTCAGCCCGTCCTCGGTTCCAACCCAGAGCGCCCCCGCCGCATCCCACGCCAGCGAGAGCGCGCGCCCCGTGGCCAGCCCGCCTTCGCCGCTCTTGAACCGGGTCCAGCGCTGGCCGTCGTACAGGGCCACGCCGTCGTCCGCCGCGAACCAGATTCTACCCCCGGGGTCGGCGAGGATAGCGTTGACGTTGGCGGGGGCCTGCTCGCGGCCGGGGAACGTGGTCCAGCGCCCGGCGTCGTATCGGGCCGCGGGGCTGCCGGTGAACCCGGCCCAGAGCGCGCCGTCCGGCCCGATGGACAGTGCGCGCACGCGGTTGGAAGGCGGCGCGACGCCGGTGGTGGAGCGTCGTGTCCACATTTGCCCGTCAAAGTTGGCCAGGCCGCCGTCCAAAATCGCCCAGATTTTGCCGCCCGCCGCCAGGATGGGCCAGCGTTTGCTGCGGACCGTCGGCTGTTTCCACAGGGCCGCATATTGCGCCGCCGCTTCGCGCACCGTCCCGACGCGGCTCCATGCGCCCTCGTACCGATAGATTCCCAGCGGCGACGCGGCCCACAGCGCCCCGTCCGCCGTCTGGGCCAGCGCCATCGCCGCGCCCGGCGCGCCGCTCTCCGGCGGGTACGCAGTCCACACGCCGTTCTGGAAGCGCGCCAGGCCGGTGTCCGTTGCGGCCAGGACGGCGCCATCGGTGAGGACCAGCAGGGCGTTGACCATGCCCGGCGGCAGGCCCGAGTTCTGGGCCGTGTAGGTGATGACGCCGCCATCGGAAAGGACGGTTACGCCCAGGCGGGACGCCACCCATCGTCGCCCTTCCGCATCCAGCGCCACCTCGCTGATCGGTTGGCCCAGGCGAAACGCCTCTTGGAAGTCAGACGCCTCTTCGCCATCTGGGCGCGACACGTACAGCACGCCATCCTGGCCGCCAGCCCAGATTCTGCCATCGGGGGCCACGGCCACCGCACGGATGTCGCGTCGCGTCAATCCGCTTTGCGTGCTCCAACCCGCGCCCCCATAGCGGCTCAACCCGGCGGCCGTCGCCGCCCAGATGCCTCCGTCGGCCCCCAGGTCCAGGGCATACACGTTGTCGGAGCGCAACCCATCCTGCGGCGCAAGAAACTGGCGGAAGGTCTCGTCGGCGGCGTCCCAGCGGACCACGCCGCCCGTCGTCGCCACCCACACGTAGCGGCCGTCGGACAAGAACGCGCGCGCCTCGTCGCCGCTGGCGTAGGTCGTCCATGCCGCAAGGGTCGTCGTCGGCGAGGTTGTGGGCAGGGGGAGCGCCGTCGGTTCGGGCTTCGGCTCCGTCGTGGCGTCCTGGATGGCATAGACGGTGGCCTGCTGCGAACTGCACGCGAAGACCCGTTGGCGCGCGGCGTCGGCTACCAAGAGGTGAGACGGCCCGCCCGCGGCCACCTGCGACAGGACATCGCCCGTCGCGCCATCCACAACGGCCACCGTGCCGTCCAGCAGCGCCGCATACACGCGGCCGCGCGGCTCGTCCAGGGCAAGCGTAGCCACCCCGGCCCCGAGCGACACCGTGTCGGACACGCGGCTTCGGCTATCCAGCAGGAGCAATCGGCGATCGCCGTAGACGCCCACGAAGGTCTTGCCCGAGGTTCTGTCGCCCACGACGGTGAAGGGCGCGTACTCGTTGGGGATGTCCTCGGGGATGGGGATTTCGGCATAGAGGCGCGCCTGCTGTGCCGACAAATCCACCAGCACAACCCGCCCGCCGTGCGCAAGCACCGCCACTCCCCGCGTCCCATCGGCGTGGGCGGCTACGCGCTCATCTGCGCGGATGGGCAGCGCGATTTGCAGCCGCGATTCCTCCAGCGAGCGGCCGTCCAGCAGCGACAGGGTGAGCGTGCCCGGCGTGGCCAGCGACTGCCAGACCGTGAGCAGTAGCCCGGCGGTCTCGTCCACATCCAGGGCGACCAGCCTGCCGCCGCTCACGACTTTCAGCAGGCGGTGGCCGGCGCCCTCCAGGACCTGCACCGAGGACTGCGGCCCCGGTAACCCCACGTAAACCTGATTGAGCGCGCTGTCCACCCCCAGCATCGGCGCGCCGGCCCACTCCACCACGCGGCTTGCGGTTCGGCTCCCCGCGGCGGCCACATAGACACCGTCGGCGCAGGAAGCCCACACCTCGCCGGTGGCGCGGTCCACCGCCAGGGCCGAGGGCCGAGGGCCGACAGCGATGGCGCGGACCGCCTGCTCTCGCTGCAGGGAGAAAACGTACACCGTCGCCCCGACGGGGTCGGCAAGGTACACCTGACCGTCGGCGGGGTGCACGACGGCCGCCGACGGCACCAGCGCATGCGGAATCAGGTCCTGGGTGCGCGCCGTCAAATCTATCACGGCCACAGCGCCCGAACCCGGCAGGGATACGAACAGGCGGTCCTGCCCCGAATCCAGGGCCATCGCTTCAGGCCGCGACGGCACAGTCCACCGCAAGAACTCGGCTCCGTCGGGAGCCAGCGCCAGCACCAGGTTGGCGCCGGGGATCGCGACGTAGGAGACGCCCGTGGCGGGGTGGATCACGGCGGCGCCCGGCGCGCCCGGAAGGTCAAGCAGCACTACCCGCCCCCGGTCCACCAGCGCGGCCTGGGTGCCCCCGGCCTGTGCCACGATGAGGCGGCGGGCTGAAGCCTGCGCCTGGAGAAAATGCGCGGACGGGAAGATGTCCAGCGCCGTGGGGCTTGCCGGCCGGCGCGTGTCGGCCATGAGCAACCGCCCCTGACGCCAATCGCTGATGTACAGGGCGCTCGTGCTGGCGTCCAGCGCCATCTCCACCGGCTCGCCGCCCAGGTCGTACACGCCCAGGATGCCAGAGTCGGGGGCATAGACCGTCATTGCCGCCTGGTACTGGTGCAGGATGAACAGGCGGTGGGTGCGCCCATCCACCGCGAAGGCGGTAGGCGCGGCCTGCAGCGGCACAACGTCCACCCGGCCCGTGCGGGCGTCCAGCACCGACAGAGCGTTGGCGATCTCCTGCCCCTGCGGGCCTTTCGCCCCCGAAAGGTACACCTTGCCGGCGTCGGCATCGGCCTCCATGAGCGGCCGCGAACCCCCCGCACGCACGACCACCATCAGCGCCGTGTCCACGTTGACGGCGGCGACCTCGCCGGACGCCAACGCGGCCACGGCCAGGTTGTACGCCGGCAGGAAAACGGTCCTCCATGGCGGGGCAGAGAGGGACACGGTGCGGGCGATGACCCCCCGCTCGCCGTCCAGGACGTACAGGGCGGCAGGCCCGCTTCCGCCGGCGCCTCCCAGCAGCACCTGTTGCGCGTCGGAATCCAGGCCCAGGATGCGGGTGTCGCGCGGCGTGAGGACGCGGGTTACCCGCAGCGTGCGCGTGTCCACGATGTCCACCTCCTCGGCGCACAGCACGTAGAGGCGGTGGTGCTTGGCGTCCAGCGCCATGTCCGTGGGGTTGGCGCCGATGCCCTGGCGCAGCGGGATGAACCCCGCGAGGATGGGGCCAACCGGCGCCGGCGTGGGGCTTGCCTGGGGCAACGGGGTGCGCGGGGTGCGCAGGGCCGTCTCGGGCGTGGCCGTGCCCACCTCGGCCTGGCACGCGCCGAGAATCAGCGCCGCCGCGACCGCGAGCGCCGCCCACAACAGTCCTGTGCGCAACCTGGCTTGTCGGTGCAAGAGGGCCGACTTCATCCCACGCCTCCAGCGCCATTGTAGCATAGGTTGCCCCGTCGCGGGAAACGACGCGCGGGTATGACAGATCAGGCGCCGCGTGGTATAATCAGCGCGGAACGAAACAAGATGGCGAATCGGGAGGTTCCGATGCAAGAAGACCAGACCTACATCCAGGACATCGCCCAACACGAGGGCCAGGAAGTAACGCTCAAAGGATGGCTCTTCCGCAGCACCGACAAGGGGAAACTCCAATTCCTCATGGTGCGCGACGGGACGGGGTTCATCCAATGCGTCGTATTCCAGAAGGCGGTCTCGCCCGAAACCTTTGAGGCGGCCAGGCGGGTAACGCAGGAGTCCTCGCTCATCGTGCGCGGGAAGGTGCGCAAGGAGCCGCGCGCCCCTGGCGGCTACGAGGTGGACGCAACGGAAGTCCAGATCGTGCAACTGGCCCAGGACTACCCCATCACGCCCAAGGAGCACGGCGTGGACTTCCTGATGGATCGGCGGCACCTGTGGCTCCGGTCGCAGTCGCAGTGGGCCGTCATGCGCGTGCGCGCCACCGTCGTGCGGGCCATCCGCGACTGGCTGGACAGCCACGGCTTCCTGAACCTGGACACGCCGATCCTGACGCCCACTTCCTGCGAGGACACCACCACCCTGTTCGCCACCGACTACTTCGGCGAGCCGGCCTACCTTACCCAGAGCGGGCAACTCTACAACGAGGCCCACATCATGGCGTTTGGCAAGGTGTACTGTTTCGGGCCGACCTTCCGCGCCGAGAAATCCAAGACGCGCCGCCACCTGATGGAGTTCTGGATGGTGGAGCCGGAAATGGCCTACGCCGACCTGGACGACTGCATGAAGGTGGAGGAGGAGTTCGTCTCGTACATCGTCCAGACCACCCTGCGCGAGCGCGCCTACGAGTTGTCGCTCCTGGGGCGCGACACGACGGTGCTCCAGAACGTTACGCCGCCTTTCCCGCGCATCTCCTACGACGACGCCGTGAAACTGCTGAACGAGAAAGGCGTGAGCATTGAGTGGGGCGAGGATTTCGGCGCGCCCCACGAGACCGCCATCGCCGAGAGTTTTGACAAGCCGGTGTTCGTTCACCACTACCCGGCCAAGTGCAAGGCGTTCTACATGGAGGTGGAATCCGACCGACCGGAACTCTCCAAGTCGGTGGACCTTCTCGCTCCCGAGGGGTACGGCGAAATCATCGGGGGCGGCGAGCGCACCGCCAGCCTGGAACTGCTGGAGCAGCGCATCCAGGAGCACAGGCTCAAGCGCGAGGCGTACGAGTGGTACCTGGACCTCCGACGCTACGGCTCGGTGCCGCATTCGGGCTTCGGGCTGGGGCTGGAGCGAACCGTGGCGTGGATTTGCGGCCTGTCGCACATCCGCGAGACCATCCCGTTCCCGCGGATGCTCACGCGGCTGTACCCGTAGGCGCGGCGTTTTGCCCCGGCGTTTGGGGCCCGGGCGGGGACACCGGGCGGGGGGCGTCTGGATCGCGAAGGACACGAAAAGGCGCGAAAGCCACGAAAACACGGCCGCCCGTCGTTCCCTCTCCCGCCGGGAGAGGGTTAGGGTGAGGGGCGTTTGGATCGCGAAGGACACGAAACGGCGCGAAAGGCACGAAA
>Ga0078972_1011751_pt1 | contig 15462 bp, 14 predicted proteins | sample YelNatPaOPGAMG01_FD_67568 | JGI IMG/M metagenome (GOLD analysis project Ga0078972, IMG submission 67568) | Hot spring thermophilic microbial communities from Obsidian Pool, Yellowstone National Park, USA - OP-RAMG-01 (SPADES assembly) (version 2) | ecosystem: Environmental > Aquatic > Thermal... | reverse complement strand
GGTTAGACCCAGTAAGGGTGAGATAATTTTTGAGGGGAAAAATATCGTGAAGCTACAGCCTCATCAGATAGTCAGATTGGGCATTGCTCAGGTGCCCGAGGCCCGCCGTATTTTCCCCTACATGACCGTTCTGGATAACCTGATGGTCGGTGCTTACAATGCCGGCGCCTGGCCGCAAAGGAAAAAAAATGTGGAAAAGGTTTTCGAGATGTTCCCCATATTGAAGGAGAGAAAAAACCAGGATGCGGGTACACTCAGCGGCGGTGAACAGCAGATGCTGGTTATCGGACGCGGGCTTATGTCCATGCCAAAGCTATTGATGGTGGATGAGCCTTCCCTTGGTCTGGCACCCAAAGTGCTGGAAGTTGTGTATGAAACACTGGCAAAGTTAAAAGATGAAAAGATCACTACCATCCTTTCCGAACAAAATGCTGCACAGGCGCTGATGATCACCAACCGTGCCTATATCATGGAAAACGGAAGAGTCGTAATATCCGGTGAAAGCAGTTCGTTAATGGATAACGAACGAGTTAAAAAAGCATACCTGGGGATTTAAAATTATGGAAAATTATTTCGATTATACAAAAAAGCTTTTTGATCCATCTAGAGTCAATGAGAAACCAGAGGTATTTAAAGGCCTGCGGGTTCTCGACTTCACACACGTGATTTATGGCCCGGTGGCGGCCAGGATTCTGGGCTCATATGGAGCAGAGGTTATAAAGTTCGAGTTGCCGTGGGTGGGTGACCTGTGGCGCTTTGGCGTTTACTGGGGCAGTTTCTGGCGGCATTCAAGTGTCTGCTTCCATTTCGTCCAGTATGGAAAGTATTTCTTCTCGTTAAACTTAAAACTGCCTAAAGCAAAGGAAATAATATATAAGCTGGCGGAGAAGGCTGACGTGGTCATGGAGAATTTTGCTTCAGGCACGGCCGAGACCTGGGGTGTAGGATACAGCCAGCTCAGCAAGATCAATCCTTCCATTATTTATCTGAGCTGCGCCACTTATGGTCAGTACGGTCCGATGCGCTTTTTCCCGGGCTGGGATTTGCTGGCACAGGCGGCCAGCGGCGCCATATCGGTTACGGGATATCCCGGTACAGATAAGTATTATAAGTTGCCCGATTATGTCGGAGATTTCCTGCCCGGAAACATAGGAGCGCTCTCCGTAATTATGGCTCTTAATTACAGAAAAAAGACGGGTAAGGGACAGTATATCGACCTGGCGCAGACCGAAGCGTTAATGCGGATTATGCCGCATTTCACCTATAACAGCATAACGGGTGAAGAACTCGGGCGAACCGGTAATACCGATCCTACCATGGCACCATCGGGCATCTTTAAATCGAAAGATGGGAAATTCGTGGCTATTGCGGCGGCGACCGATGAACAATTCCAGGGCATCTGTCAGGCAATGGGACATCCGGAGTATATCAATAAGTATAAAGACAGCTTTGAGCGGCTGAAATCTGAAAATTCCAAAGAGCTGTATGAGCTTGCCGGTAAATGGGTACAAGAAAATACAGTGGAAACCCTGTTCGAACAGGCCAAACGGCATCGCTTTGCTGTTGCTGAAGTCGAAGATGATTATCAGATTTCAACCGATGAGTGGCGGAGGGAAAGGGGCAGTGTGGTAATGGTCACCGATGAAATGTACCACAAGCTGCTGCTGCCAGGGCCCTCAGCTATGTTAAGCAAAACACCTGCACGGGTGAAGTGGCTTGCCAGGCCATTGGGATACCACAACCGCTATATACTCAAAAAAATGCTCGGTTATTCGGACGATGAGATAAAGCAGTTGGAAAAAGAGCGTGTGGTTGGTTACTGGGATGACCGGCCTGGCATCAAGCCGCCTGTTTACTACGATATGAAAAAAGATCCCATGTTTAACTACAAGGGAGATTAGATAGGATAAACATATGAGTGAAAAAGAACAAATTCTGGTAAGATACGGCGGAACACGAAAAGAACGTGAGATATTCCTGAAATCAATGATGAGTCCCGAGGGCAAGCCTGAGGTACTCGACGATGCAGTAATACTGGATGCAAGCTATGGCAACCTTAGTGGTGATATCTGCTCAAGCATCTATGCCGAGTTCGGAGCAGAAGTTATCAAAATTGAACCGCCCGAAGGCGACCCCTCGCGCAAATTTACGCACTATGGAATCAACCGGAACGGGACAGGCATTCCCTTTATCATGGAGGCGCGCAACAAGCGTTTTATAACAATGGATTTGAGAAAGGAAGCGGACCGGGAGGATTTTAAGAAGCTGGTCAAGAATGCACACGTAGTTATCGATACTTTTAAACCCGGTCAGATGGATGAATGGGGCATAGGGTACCGGCAGCTCAGCGAGATAAATCCAAGTATAGTTTATATTGCCATCAGCCCGTTCGGCCATTATGGCAAAAAGGCCCAGGAGATGATCGATATACCAGATTCGGATATAACTGCCCAGGCTGCGTCCGGTGTTGCTGCCAATATCGGCGATCCTGTCACAGAGGGTGAACCTTATAACTGGCCTTTACGTGCCGGCCTGTGGCTAAGCTGGTATATCACCGGTATTGAAGCGGCTCTGGGTGGGGCGGTGGCACGTTACTATACCAGAAGCACAGGTGAAGGGCAGATGGTTGATGTGGCAACTGCCGATTCATATGCTTCGCTGGTGGGTTACCCGGTGACCATAGGATTTACCTGGGGCAAAGCCAGACCCCGCATAGGCAGGCATGATTTCTGCCTCTATCCGTACGGTTTCTGGAAAAGCAAGGACGGTATTGTAGCTATAGCGGCGCCGAGGGACCATGATTTCAGAGCATTATTAAAGGTGCTGAAGCTCTGGAAAATCGAGGATGACTGGCGGTTCACCTTCGATCGAATCCCCGACATACTGCCAATGATTGAAGAATTCTATAAACTTATTGAGAATGAAACGGTTAAATATACGTCTGATGAGCTCATAAAGATGGCTCTCGAATACAGCATAAAGTCAGCCCGCTCCAAGTGGCGTGGTGGAGGGGTACCGATAATAATGAAGGTCCAGAACCCCTCAGATACCATGAAAAATCCTCACTGGGCGGTCAGGGGATCGTTTAAAGAATTTGACGAGCCTGATATGGGCAAGTTTGTATTACCGGTGAACTTTATTAAAATGTCTGAATCGCCTCCAAGGGTGAAATGGGTAAAATGTAATATCGGACAGGATAACGACTACGTTCGTAAAAAATATCTGCAGTAAGCCGGTTTGAGAGATATAAAATCAGGGGCTATCTAACGATAGCCCCTTTATTTTAAACTATCGCAGACTTTATGATTTTCATATAAATAAAAGATTAGGGCTTCGCCGTTTGGCGAAGCCCTTTATTCCTGCTCTTAAGCTAATAGATGTTACTTTCTCTCGTAATTGAGGTCGAAGGTGGTATCCTTCGACAGACTGCCGTAGCTGATGGTGGCTTTGCCCACCACGTTATAAACGCAGGGGCCTGCGGGCGCTGCATCCCATGCCTTATCCAGTGCTCCCTGTACAGCGTCTATCGTGCCACGGGCCTTGGCGTAGGCACCTACCGCCGCTGCCATGTCGGCCGTGCCGGCCTTAATATCGTCAACTGTCGGGCCTCCCTTCAGAGTGGCATATATGCCCAGTGCGGGATAGTCCCACAGCGGCGGCTTCTTGCCGCCCAGCAGCTTCCATAGCGACGCTGCCATCACGTGGGCGGTCACATAGTCCTTGCCCTGACCGATGTAGATCTTCTGCACCGCCAGCGATGCCGAATAATCGATGATGCTGACGTTGGACAGGCCTACCGACCCCTCGGCAGGTATGATCACCCCGGGCACCAGCGTCTTCATGGCTATCTCGGTCTTGTTCACCAGTATCTTGTAGTCAAGTGAATCGAGCTTCACCGGGACGGGATTGGGATTCTTCACCGTCAGGAAAACGTTGGCGGCGATAACCTCCTCGCCGGCCCATTCGTTGGTTACATAGCCGAGCTGCACCTCACAGGGCTTCAGCTCTGACGGGGCTGCAGGGCCGCAGGCTATTGTGCCCAACAGGGCGGCGAGCATCAATACGGCAATTGGCAGATAAAATTTCTTCAAAATTAACACCTCCTCATCATTAAATTATTTACCAGCCGCTGCGCGTAGCTCTGCCGGAGTCTTGTATTTATCCAGCTGAGCGAATTTTTCCGGATACAGAGGAACCATTTCACCGTTTTGCTGGAATTGCGCCATGCCGATCTTCATGCCGTTAGGGAGCATTTTCTTGGGATTGTTGGGATCGGCGGTTACACGTGAATGGAAAAAGCCGGGTACCTTGGCCATCTCGACTTTAACCGGACCGATATAGCCTTCAATCTCGGCTGTTTCAAAGGCGGTGATCAGTTTGTCCATGTCATCGGTGCCGCCGGCCATCTCGACAGCCTTTTTGAACAGATAGACATCATCGTAAGCACAAATTACGTGCATCTGCACGGGAATACCCCGTGCACGTGCCTTGTTGACAAACGTCATGGTCTTATCGGTGATGGGTGTTTCGTATGAAGCGGTGAGTACACCCAGTGCCTTGCCGCCGGTCATCTGCCAGAAATCGTGGGTCTGGTTGACGCCGCCGTACAGGTATAGCTGGATATCTTTGGCGGGAGAATCGGCCCACTGCTTGGTCAGCACTTCATTATCGGTAAACCAGCTTGATACGCAGTAGATCATCTCGGCACCCGACTTGGCAACTGCATCCAGTATGGGCAGCCACATGCCGGTCCTTGCTGCAACCGGCTTGCTGTAAACGACGTCTATGCCCCAATCGTCTTTGGCCATCTGGTCCCAGGTAGGCAGATTAAGGGCGGGATAGCCGTTGCGGAACAGCAGAGTCCATGCCAGGTTTTCGTAGAGAAGTGCCCACTTTTTGGGAGCAAAGCCCTTCAGGGCGATGGTTCCTTTGGGATCCGACATGGAGAAGATGAGGCTTGCCCAGGCATAATGGCCTGGCTCGGGATTGAACATGCGGAAGATCATCTTTTCTTTGTCGTAGTTCTTCAGTACCGATTCGGTAACTTCTACGCCGCTGGCGCCGTTGGCGTCCATAATATGCGGGAAATCCTTGTAGAGCTCGATGGTCTTTTGCTTGGACGCAAGGCAGATTTCAGTGCGGCCTTCTACTGAATAAAATACCGCTTTGTTTCCCATCACCAGTCTGGTGACGCCGGCTACCGACAGCGAAGTTTCTCCCTTTCCATCCTCAACCACGTATTTTACAGGCCTCCCCAGTATTCCGCCTTCAGCATTGATTTCTTCGACTGCCATCATCTGTGCGTCGATGCACGGCTTGGTTCCGGGACCTGATGCTGTGCCTACATAGCCGATTACGATCGGCGCTTTGCCGGCTGAAGCCGATGGTTGCGCCGGACCACAACCCGCTAATGCCAGTACAGCTGCAAGTGTTAGAACTGTGAAAAAAGAGAGAAATGCACCCTTGGTCTTCATTAACACCTCCTAATCTTGATGGAACTAATTATACCATAGGATGTCAATTAAAAATGCGTTTATGCAGGAATGTTTTTTAACTATGAACACAAATGTAAAGCTGGGTTGCTTCCTATTAGCAACCCAGCTTGGTTTTTGATTGATCTGTTAATTAACCGTATTAAAGGTCGGGTATATTGCCCAGCCGATCGAATGTATAAGGTTTATCCGTCTTGATGCCAGCCAGCCGCTTGGCTATATTCTTGGTATTTTCTATATTATAGGCGCCCATAATGGCGATTTGTTCCATTCTGGGTGAGCCTCCACCATGGACACCGGCATACTGTGAAACGCCTGCCATTTCGGAGCAGGAAAGACCCTGAACAAAGGCAAAAGCCTTTAGTACGTCCTGGACATTAACTGCCGGGTTGCGTGCCATATATTTCTCCACAAAGGGCCTGGTTTCTTCAGCCATCCAGTCATTGGGACGTGGTAGTGTGGCAGGCATTCCACCGGCTATGTCTGCCAGTATGTCATATTCGTGGTAGATATTAACGCCTGCGTGTCTACGACTGACATTGCAGTACATAATATCCGGGATGTATGTGCCTGAAGGTGATTTGTAGCCATTAATAGCAGCTGCTATTCCCGTTCCGTAACATAATTCTGAAGTACAGATAAGCTCGGCCAGCTTCTCACGTACGTGTGGTTCCTTCTCAATTCCGTTTACCTCGGCCATAAGTGCTGTGGCGCCGGTGATAATATCGGTCATCGCCGGTTTGCAGCCTGTGTAGCTGTGCCGGTGATAGAGGGCAAACAATAAAGCAAGATATCCACCCATATCGGTTTCTCCGCAGAGGAAAACATGATCCCAGGGTATAAAGGCATCATCAAAAACTGTCATAGAGTCGGCTGTACCCCACGGGCCGGGTCCCGTGTAGCCTTTCGGATAATCTGCCATAGTTATGCTTACAATCTGCTTGACCCCTTCGGCATCTGCTGGGACATTGAAAGCCACCGCCCAATCGCTTTCTTCCTTGGTCAGAGCCCGCGTCGGGATGACATTGATCTGTTCAACAACAGGCGCCCACGAGTTATGTACCTTAGCACCCCTCACCACGATGCCATCGCTCTTTTTTTCTACAACCCGCACATAGAGGTCAGGGTCTTTCTGCTCATGAGGCCTCCACGGCCTGTTTCCTTTGACATCGGTCTGCGCACAGCAGGCGGTGCGATCATTGATCTGGAAGTCTCTTAACCAGTTCTCGAATCGTTTGTGGTATTCAGTACCGTATTTTTGATCGGTGAGGTAAGTAACTACGGAAAGAGCGTTAGTCGAGTCGATACCCATGCACCGGGCTATACAGCCACCTACCTGTTGAGAAGTAATCCTGGTCATTTTCTGCTTGCATAGGAGGTCCTTAATACTGCGGTGTATGTGATTGAAGCGGCTTATCCTTTCGCCGGTTAAATGTGAGGTAGCCGTAAGGATATCGTAATAATCTTTAAATTCGGGGTCGTTTATAAGATCGTATGTTTTAGCCATAACGTTGACGGCTCCCTGGAGCCGTTCGTATTCTCGGTCGATCAGTTTTCCGTTATTGTATATGTTGCGCCTCATTTGGCTGAGCCGTTTTCTGTATTCGCCTGAAGATATCATTTTTCTACTCCGTTAATTTTAATTTTATCGTTGACTTAAATCGATAGACCGCCATCGACCAGCAGGTTTTGTCCTGTAATAAAGCTGGCTTTATCCGATGCCAGGAAGACGGCAGCGTGTGCCAGATCTTCGGGCTCGGCAATGCGTTTGAGCGGCGTCCTATCGATTATGACCTTGTATATATCAGGATTGCCCCAGAGCGCTTCACTGAACTTGGTGCGAGTCTGTCCTGGCGAAAGTGTGTTGGCACGAATGCCGAATGGCGCCCATTGCTGTGCCATCACTTTGGTGGCCATATTTACACCCGCTTTGCTGATGGAATAAATGGGCAGGATATCCGGTGTTACTCCAGCAACCGAGGAAACATTAATGATAACTCCACCACCGTGTTCTTTCATTACTCTGGCGACCAGCTGGCTAAGGAAAAATAATCCCTTTAAATTCAGGTTCATAATCGAATCCCAGGCCCGTTCGCTGACGTCTATAGCCGGATCCATAGTCGGGTTGGTGGCAGCATTATTTACAAGTATATCTATCTTTCCGTATTCCTGTACTGCCCTGGCAACCAGATTGCTGATATCCTCCATTCGGCCGATGTGTGCCGCCACCGGCAATACCTTTCTGCCGGTTGATTCCCTTATTTCAGCTGCCGTTTTTTCCAGGTCTTCCATCTTGCGGCTGGCCACAACAATGTCGGCCCCCGATCTTGCCATCTCGGTTGCTATGGCTTTGCCTATACCACGGCTGGCTCCGGTGATAAGTGCTACCCTGCCTTTTAGTGAAATCTCCATTTATACCCCTCCTTTTCGAGAAATCTCCATTTATATCCCTCCTTTTCGAAATTTTATATCTGTATATGCATGAAATGGTGAAATTATATCAGTCGTTCGATGGGATTCACAAGATTTATCAGGGTATTACTTTTTGACGCGTGCCAGAAGCACAGGGCAGTTGGCTCCCTTTAAGACCTTTTCAGCCACGCTGCCGAAAGCCCACCTGCTGAATCCTGTACGGCCGTGTGTGGAAAGGATAACGAGATTGATACTGTTTTTATTAATTAGATCGATAAGAGCCTCGGCCGGATTGCCCTCGGGTACTTCGATGCGTACTTTTATGTCATTTCGTGCAAGTCTTCGCTGAACACGTTGAAGATAACTACGGCATATATCCAGACAGCGATTTTTTTCGTAATCGATGTATTCTTCCCAGCTCATGGACAGAGGCGGCGGATATCCTATGGGTGGTGAAAATATCTCACATACGCGGACGAGGATAATATCCTGTTCATATTGCTGAAATTGGAGATGGACCTGTTTCAGATATGGGAGCACAGATTCGGCTACTGGAGAGCCATCCAGCGGCACGAGTATGCGCAGAGGTTGCCTGGTGGCATAGGGTGCCTTCTGTGAGCTACCGGCCTTTATCAGCCATACCGGTGTTGGGGACTCATGCACGACTTTATCGGCTACACTGCCGTACAGCCAGCGGCTGACACCTGAAAGACCGTGGGTAGCCATTACGATTAGATCCATTTTATTTTTGATAGCGAAGTCGACAATTGAATCGGCTGCTTTCCCTACGATTACCCTGGATTCGGCTAGGTCCGATAGTCCGGATGATTCCAATATTTTCTTCAAGTAGCTTGTTGCAGCCTTTTTAGCGTCGGTCAGAATTTTGTTCCGGTAACGGATGTTTATCAAGGGGATGTCCAGAGGTGCTACAGCATAAAGAAATATGATGCTGACCCTTTCATTCCCATCAGCCAGCGCCTTAACGTGCGGCAAAACACATTCTGCTACCTCCGATCCATCCAGCGGGACCAGTATTTTATGGAACATTATAAACCTCCCTGAGAAGCTTAGTTATGCGGGGCAAATATATTCTGATAATAGGTTGTCGGCCAGGGGTATGTCAAGGTAAAACGTTCAGTGCACGGTATCTGCTGATTGTATTGAATCTTCCTGAGGCGCGGTTACTGCAGCACCAGTTTGGGGCACACCGTCTGTCTCGAGTGCTTTTTTCATGGCAGCTATGGCTACTTCTAACTGGCTATCAGATGGCTGGCGGGTTGTTAGCGATTGCAACCAGAGGCCCGGTAAAAGGATCCAGTGGATCAACTTGTTGCGGCCGAAACCTGTTTCAAATTTGATGAACTCATAGCTTACGGCAGCAATGACGGGAATGAACAGCACACGGGAAAGGATGCTGATCCAGATGTCGGGCCTTCCTATCAGTGCGAAGATAAATATCGATAGTATGAGGACTGTAAGAAGAAAACTGGTACCGCATCGCGTGTGGGCGGTCGAGTAATTACGCAGGTGTTTGACGTCCAGTGGCTGCCCGGCTTCGTAACCATTGACAGCCATATGCTCGGCTCCATGGTAGGCAAAAATCTCTCGTATGTCTTTTAAACGACCGATCAGCAGAAGATAAATTATAAAAAATATTATCCGGATGATGCCCTCCAGGAGATTGCTCAAAAACGAGGAAGCTATAAGCTGATCAAATAAACGGATAATTAAAAGCGGTAGAATGAAAAATAGTCCAACAGCCAGGCCGACACCGAGCGCAATGCTGCTCCATAGCATAGCCGGTGTAATTTTCTCGTTTTCTGTCTCGGTAACCATCTGGGCGGATTGCATCAGGGCATCCGTTCCAAGAATCAGAGATTCGATAAGGACGATAACACCTCTTACAAATGGCAACCGCCGGAGGCGACCTTTGTAGAGTCCTGCCAGGGGCCGACAAAAAGTTGCTATACTGCCATCCGGCCTCCGTACGGCTATGGCTACTCCAGTACGGCCTCTGATCATCACACCTTCCATCACCGCCTGACCGCCGTAGCTGAAATCGTTATTTTTCTTCATCTGCCAAAATAAAAAGGGCGGCTTTCTTACACCGCCCCTTTTGATTATCGGTAAAGGCTATTTTTCTGATTTTTTATCAAGTTTATACCGTTTCCTGAAGCGTTCAACCCTTCCTGCAGTGTCGATGATCTTCTGCTCCCCGGTGAAAAACGGATGGCACTTAGAGCAGAGCTCGACTCTGAGATTTTGCCTGGTAGAACCCGTTATAAAAGTATTACCACAGGAACATACGACCTTGGCATCGTGATAGTATTTGGGATGTATTTTCTCTTTCATGACTGCTGCACCGGATAAACGCTGACTTTTTTCTTATTTTTGCTTGCCCATTCGAATTTTACAGTGCCATCTACGGTGGCAAATAGAGTGTAATCCTTTCCGAGGCCGACATTTAGACCGGGATGAATCCTTGTGCCGCGCTGTCTGACGATAATCGTGCCGGCTTTCACAGATTGCCCGGCAAAACGTTTTACGCCCAGCCGTTTAGATTTACTATCGCGGCCACAGCGAGTGCTGCCGCCGCCCTTTTTATGCGCCATTAATTATCACCTCCGCGGGAAGTTCCAGAAGACGGCGGTTTTACGATCTGTTTAATCAGAAGCCTCGTATAGGGCTGTCTGTGACCGGTCTTACGGCGAGAGCGAACTTTATTTTTGTACCGAAACACTATTACTTTCCGGCTTTTACCCTGTTCCAGGCATGTCGCCAGTACCCTGGCACCTTCAACCTGAGGACTGCCGATAACCACTTCATTGCCATCAGAGATCATAAGGACAGGCTGAAGCTCTACCTGCTGCCCTTTCTCTGCCGGTAATAATTCAGTATTGATTACCTGACCGGGCCTGACACGGTATTGTTTTCCACCGCTGGCTACAATAGCGTACAACTTATCCATCCTTTAATGTTTCTGTAAAATGCAATAACCGTATAAATATATCAGCCGCCTGGGCCTGTGTCAAATTTCGGCGGGAGAAACCGTACACTAAATAGTTATATTCGATCGGCTGCTGGTATTGTAAACGCGGTGCAGGTCAGAGAATGATTTTATTCCTCTGACTCGGCAACTTCACTGCCGGCAATGTCGCAATACTTCATATAGACCAGGTCACTGGTTACGACATCCCGGGCTAAATAACCGCCCTCCATCTGGCTGATAACAATAAACCATTTGCCGGATTCGTTTTGTACTTTTATCGGACTAACTGAAAACTCCATATTTTACAGAGCATAAATTACTTAATATGGATATGGATTTTAGTAGCTTTTTAAGAAAATTTCAACAGGCTTATAAAATCCGGCATAAACTTTTTTTGCCAGTTGCCCGGGCATTATTTGCTTAAATAAAAAAGTGATACAATTTTACTGCAGGCTACCACACGGTTAAAAATTTAAAAGGAGTTCATGATGGCTTTAAAGACGTCTCGAGAATATATAGAGAGCTTACGCAAGCTCAATCTCAATCTCTTTCTTTTCGGAGAAAAGGTAGAAAATTGGGTGGATAATCGTATTATAAGACCTTCCATAAATGCCATTGCCATGACATACAAGCTGGCGCACGAGGCGGAAAGCCGGGATCTGGCGGTAACCACCTCATCTCTCACGGGGAAAGAAGTAAACAGGTTCAATTCGTTATTTATGAGCCCGGAGGATATGGTCAAGAAAGTAAAACTGCAGAGGGAAATGGGACAGAGGACGGCATGCTGTTTCCAGCGATGTGTGGGAATGGACGCTATAAATGCCGTATTCAGCACCACATATGAAATTGATCAAAAATATGGCACCGAATATCATAAAAGGTTCAGGAAATGGCTGACTTACGTACAGGATAATGATCTCTGTGTGTGCGGTGCCATGACCGATGTTAAAGGGCATCGGGGCCTTTCACCCAGCCAACAATCCGATCCGGATATGTTCGTCCACGTTGTGGAGCGGAAAGGCGACGGCATTGTAATCAAAGGAGCCAAGGCAAATATAACCGGTGCTGCCAACTCGCACGAGATGCTTATCATGCCTACACTCAGAATGCGGAAAGGTGATGAAGACTATTCAATAAGCTGTGCTATCCCCACGGATACACCCGGCGTAACATTTATCTATGGCAGACAATCATGCGACACCAGAAAGCTTGAAGAAGGTGATATTGATGTGGGGAACTACAACTTCGGAGGGCACGAAGCTCTCACAATACTGGAAAATGTTTTCGTCCCCTGGGAAAGGGTTTTCATGTGTGGCGAGATAGATTTTTCCATTATGCTGGTTGAAAGGTTTGCCGGTTATCACAGGCAGAGTTACGGAGGATGTAAGGCCGGTATCGGCGATGTACTTATAGGTGCTGCTGCATCAATGGCCGATTATAATGGTGTGCGGAATGCTCCGCATATCAGAGAAAAGCTGGGTGAAATGATCCACCTGACGGAAACGATACACGGTTGCGGGTTGTCCTGTGCCTATGAAGGATGGAAGACTAAAGCTGGAAATTATCAGTGCGATATACTCCTGGCCAATGTTTGCAAGCATAACGTGACCAGATTTCCGTATGAACTTACGCGTCTTGCCGAGGATATAGCAGGAGGCATACTGGTAACTACTCCATCTGAAAAAGATTTCAGGCACCCCGTCCTGGGAAAATATATAGATAAATATCTGAGGGGTGTGCCTGACGTGCCTACTGAGGCACGCTACAGGATGATTACGCTCATACATGCCATGTGCTTCGGTCTTACGGCACCCAGCTATCATACTGAGTCAATGCATGGAGCGGGCTCGCCACAGGCTCAAAAAATTATGATGGAGCGCGAGACGGACATGGACTTAAAGCAAAGACTGGCTCGCAGTATAGCCGGCATAGATAAGAGGGAAGACCCCCTTGACATGTCTTCCAAGGGTGGTTGGAAGAAGCCCGCAGGATGGGATTCCCTTACCTGGCCAAGAAGCGATTAAAGGTAATCCATTTTGAATTCAGGGGCTTGAATACAAATCATACAATCGGAACAGCGCAGCATGGGGTACCGCTCTTCATCTGCCATCGTGTGAGGGACGCTATTGTATATAAAGGACGTCAAAGCTTGAGGGCAATCTCTGCTGCCTGTTCTACTGCTGCCAGTATCTTACCCGGCTTGACTGCATCGCCTATGACGTAAACTTCGGGCACGAGTCCCTTCACCTGATCCTGGAGATCATTTACCGATGTGGCACCGGCCGCCATTACAATGGTATCGAACGGACCTATCTTTTCATCTCCCACAGGTGTCTCAACCGTTACAAAGCCTTCAGCTATACTTTTTACTTTGGCCTGTGTCATTATCGATACCTGTTTCTCCTTCAGTCGTTTTCTGAGGAAAAAGCGGGCAGCCGGACCTATATCTCGCGCGGTGTATTTCAGCATCTCCACAACCACCACCTTTTTGCCTTTGCTGGCCAGATGGTCAGCGGTCTCACAGCCGACAAGCCCTCCGCCTATGACGAGTACAGTATCGCCAACCTCATCCGAAAGCAGGGCCTTCCGGGCGGTCATAACGTTATGCGACCCGGCACCGGGGATATTGAGGATAGCCGGTTCCGAACCGGTGGCAATAATCAGTACGTCCGGTTTTATCTGTTTTACGGTTTCGGCGGTGACCTTCTGTCCGAGCCGTATATCCACACCCAGCTCTCTTATTGCCTTAATCCTTGATTTTGCAACTTCCTGGTAAACCTCTTTAGAAGGGGGAATAGCAGCGAGCTTGGTCTGGCCTCCGAGGTAACCGTCCTTTTCGAACAGTATTACTTTGTGGCCCCGCAGTGCTGACGTGCGTGCCGCTTCCAGGCCACCCGGCCCACCACCCACAACCATTACCCTCTTCGGTTTATCCGTTACCGGTTTAGCATACTGTTCTTCCCTGCCGAGAGCAAGGTTCTGCACACAGGTGATCGATGGCCTCAGCCAGATGGCCAGCCCCTCGATGCACCCTTCATTGCAGGATAGACACTGTACTATATCATCTTCCCGTCCCTGTAAGACTTTGTTGGGCCATTCGGGATCGGCCAGTGATTGTCTGCCGATGTGCACAATATCTGCTTTGCCAGACGTAATAATTTCCTGAGCAACCGCCGGATGGTTTATGCGTCCTGCCACAAGGACGGGGATGTTGAGAGCGGTTTTAAATTTAGCGGAAGTGTCTGCGTTGAAGCCTTCTTTCATTTCCGGCGGGGCGCTGGTATAGTAGCTGGATTCGGGTACACCGATAGATACATCGACCGCGTTGATGCCTGCTGCAATCAGATGTTTCATCATTTCTATGCTCTCGGCCACAGTTCTTCCCTGGGGCACTACCTCATCGGCGCTGATGCGGAAGAACAGGGGGAAGTCAGGACCGACCAGCTCTCGGCATCTTTTTACAATTTCGAGCGGGAATCGCAGGAAGTTTTCAAAGCTACCGCCGTATTCATCTGTACGTTTATTGGCGTAGGCTGACATAAATTCGGAAATAAGGTAGCCATGCGCTCCGTGAAGTTCCACCGCATCGCAGCCCGCTTCTATGACACGCCGCGCACCCTGAGCGAACTTTTCCACAAGGGCTTTGATCTCGTCTACGGTCAATGCCCTGGGTACCTGCTTCATAATCGGATCGGGCACTTCCGAAGGTGCAACCGGCTGTCTGCCATTGAGGAAATGCGGGAAGGTACTGCGTCCGGGGTGATATAGCTGTACGGCCAACTTTGCTCCGTATTTGTGCACTGTGTCAGCAAGCTGTTTAAATCCCGGGATGAATTTGTCGTCGTACAGGCAGAGTTGATGGCCGCTGCCCAGCCCACTCTCACCGTCTATGGCAGTTACTTCAACAGTGATCAGGCCGAATCCGCCTTTGGCACGCATTTCATGGTACCTGATCAGCCTTTCGGAAACACCCCCGCCATCGGCTGCAAATCCTGTTCCCATGGGAGGTACTGAAAGGCGATTCTTTAACGCGAGTTTCCCTATATTGAATGGCTGGAAAAGAATGGAATATTTCCCTGACATTTTTGATCCTCCTTGTGCAATCCTCGGCCGTTAATTTGTGTGCAATATTTTGTGTGCACTGTATCAAGTACCGGTATAAAAGTCAAATAAAGCTGCATCTGATATAAAGGATGTTCAATAAAATCAGTGTTTTTCTTCGATCAGCCTGGCCAGAATTTCACGCGCTTTTCTGGCAACGCCAGCGCAGTATTGGGAGAAATGCCGGTGGGCTGTAGTTTTTCGGGCTGAAACGGCAGCACCTTAACCGCCATCTTGGTGACGATTCCCAGGCATCCTCTCAAGCCGGTATAACCACGCAGTAAACCTCTTAAATCGGGACCGATTCCTTCTCCCCAAAAGGGATCGTCACCTACCGCCAGCGATCCCGTACGCACCAGTTCTCCGTCAGGTAGTACCAATTCGGTGCCCAGGATGCGCCGATGGGGCAGACCGATTCGATGCGTGAGCGGAGACCAGCCGTCCCCGATCAGGTTGGCGATAACGGAT
>Ga0078972_1011747_pt1 | contig 15473 bp, 14 predicted proteins | sample YelNatPaOPGAMG01_FD_67568 | JGI IMG/M metagenome (GOLD analysis project Ga0078972, IMG submission 67568) | Hot spring thermophilic microbial communities from Obsidian Pool, Yellowstone National Park, USA - OP-RAMG-01 (SPADES assembly) (version 2) | ecosystem: Environmental > Aquatic > Thermal... | reverse complement strand
TTATAAAAAGCTTTTAATTATTAGTCATTGCGAGCACCCAAAGGGTGCGTGGCAATCTCATATAAAATCGAGATTGCTTCGGCTTCGCCTCGCAATGACCAACTTGAATCGCTCAATTTAGCCTCTAACCTCTAGCCTCTAACCTCTAACCTCTAACCTCTAACCTCTAACCTTTAACCTTTAACCTTTAACCTTTAACCTTTAACCTCTAACCTCTAACCTTTAACCTTCTTGACAGCGGATAGCCCATCGCCTCCCGTTGTTTGACGTATCCTTCCGCGCAGAGCCTGGCGAGGGTTCGCACCCTCAAGATATACCCCATGCGCTCGGTGACGCTGATCGCACCTCTTGCATCGAGAAGATTGAAGGTGTGAGAGGTCTTGAGGCAATAATCGTAGGCCGGAAGGATCAATCCTTTTTCGGCCAAGGCTTTGGCTTCCTTCTCGTACATATCGAAGAGGCGAAAGAGCATCTCGATGTCGGCCTCTTCGAAATTGTACTTTGAAAATTCAACCTCCCCCTGATGATGGATGTCGCCATACTTTATTCCGTTTACCCACTCGAGATCGTAGACGTTATCGACCCCTTGAAGATACATCGCGATCCTTTCAATGCCGTAGGTGAGTTCGACGGGAATCGGCTGAAGCTCGACGCCGCCGGCCTGCTGAAAGTAGGTGAACTGTGTGATCTCCATTCCGTCGAGCCAGACTTCCCAGCCTAAGCCCCATGCACCGAGGGTAGGCGATTCCCAGTCGTCCTCCACGAATCGAATATCATGTTCGAGAGGATCGATGCCGAAGGACTTGAGGCTCTGGAGGTAGATCTCCTGGATCTCAAGGGGTGAGGGCTTCATGATCACCTGATACTGGTAATAGTGCTGGAGACGGTTGGGATTCTCGCCGTAGCGGCCGTCTGTGGGACGACGGGAAGGTTCGACGTAGGCCACTTTCCACGGTTCGGGCCCCAGAGACCTCAAAAACGTAGCGGGGTTCATCGTTCCAGCGCCGACCTCGATATCGTAGGGTTGTTGGATGACGCATCCCTGATCGGCCCAGAATCGTTCCAGTGCAAAGATCAATTCTTGAAAGTTCATCGTTCCTCCCAAAAATTTGGTAAAGACAAGGGCCAAGGGGCCGATTTTTTGGCCCAGAGGGTGGACAGGAATTCAAGGCCTCGAATCGTGAGTTTGGGATTCGACTTAACCGAGAAGGGCGTCCCTGCCATTGCCTTGTGATTTTTCTAACCCATTTCCTTCAGAACTTTCAAGGAACGGAGCTCCTTTCCCAACTGGTGGACGATGAATCTACCAAGGAGGGTTCTGGTTTCGAGGAGGGCCTGAGGCGTAAAGCGCAATCGCTCGATTTTCGAGAGCTCCATCTGGGAGATCTGTTCGATGAGCCGCGCCGTACCCAAGGAGAGGGGAACGAGATCGTGTCTTGCGGCCCGGCACTGATCGCAAACAAGGGCGCCCTTCTCGATGGAGAAGAAAACGGAGGGATGGTCCTTCAGCTCCCTCCACTCCTTCTTGCAGCCGTCGCAGCGATTGAGGTTGGGGCGGAAACCGAAGATCGAAAGGGTCCGGGTTTCGAAGATCCTTAATTGCTCCTCCCGCGGTGGCGCAGCCTCCAGGGAGGAAAGGTAGAAGATAAGAAGGTCGTAGGCCTCGCGATGGGCTTCCCGTTCCCCTGCCATCTCGTCGATGAGCTCCAGGAAATAGGTTCCGTAGCATATTTTTTTCAGATCCTCCCGGATGCCCTTGAACGATTGGAGGATGTCGCAGCTATCGATCCGGACCAAACCGGCTCGCTCCTTTTCGAAAAAGCCCAGGCGGACATGGGAAAAGAGATCCAGGGCGTTTTGGAAACGCTTCCGGCTTCTTCTCGCTCCCTTCGCGATGCCTTTGAGCTTACCAAAATCCTTCGTAAAGAAGGTGACGATGCGATCCGATTCTCCGTAGTTGAGGGAACGGAGAACGACTGCAGGCGTGTTCAAAAGAGGCATAAAGAAACCACCGAGAGATTTCTTTCTCCGCCGGTTGCAAAGCCGAGCCCTGGAGGGGACGCCCTGGAGGCCTTGTCAAGGGGGGTCTTCTTGAGACCCGTGCGGTTGCCCGGAGCCCGCCTGGTGCAAAGGTGTATGGTTTTTGGCCTTTCGTAGGGCAGGCCCTTGTTACTTACCGCCCGCACCCGAGGGTTCCTTCATTTGCAGGATCTCCGTTCCCGGCGGGATCGTGAACTGGAAGAAGGAGGGCGATAGCCCCACATTCGTCTTGATCTCGAGAAATCGGGTTCGCGTCACATTCCCGATACTGTCGATCACATCCGCTTGAACGACATAGTAATTTTTCTTGTCTACGGTGAGAACAAGCTTGGCAAGCATCGGGTTTTGCTCCACGGGCGCCAACTCGACCACGTAATGGTCTTCCTTCTGGGAGATGGCCTCGTTGAAATTGAGCAACTTGAAGTCGCGGCGCAAATCCCCCTCTCCTGCAAGAAAGGCGAGGGGGGTCTTCTCTTTGAGGACCTTTTCCACGTCCGAGACAAAGACCTGCTTCTCCTCGGGCTGATAGAACCAAAGGGTCGAGCCGTTGGAGATGAGCTTTTGATTGGGAACGCGGTAGTCCCAGCGCATCATGCCCTTCTTCTTGAGATAGACCTTTCCTTCCGCCTTTTGAGGGATCCTCATCATCTTGCCGCTGTACTCCTGGACGAACTGGGCCTCCAAGTCGTTGGTCTTCTGGTAGCCGTTCTGAATCTCGGTGAGTAAGGCCATCCCCGTCATCCCGGCCGATGCGGGGAGAGCCGCGAAACAGACGAGAACGAATCCGAGCGATACGAGCCAAACCATCCTTTTCATACTTCCTCCGTTCACTCTATTTTTTTGATCAAGACCTCACGGGGCTTGATCCCATCGGAAGGGCCTACAATGCCCTGTTCCTCCATTTTTTCGACGATACGGGCCGCCCGGTTATAACCGATGTGAAAGCGCCTCTGAATGAGGGAGACCGAGGCTTGTCCAATCTCGGCCACAAAGGCAACGGCTTCATCGTATTTCTCATCGAAGTCGTCGTCCTCCCCGGCCATTTTCTCCTTCTTTTCCTCGAGGGAGATGGAAAGATCGTAAGAGGGTTTCCCCTGCTTTTTCAAATGCTCGACGATTCGCTTGATCTCTCCGCTGGAAACGAAGGCACCATGGACGCGAATGAGCTTCGAACTGCCAGGGGGAAGAAAGAGCATATCCCCTGCGCCCAAGAGATGTTCGGCTCCGATCGTGTCGAGAATGGTCCGGGAATCCACTTTGGAGGTCACCTGGAAGGAGATACGGGCTGGAAAGTTGGCCTTGATGATCCCGGTGAGGACGTCCACGGACGGCCGCTGCGTCGCAAGCAAGAGATGAATCCCCACGGCCCGGGCCATCTGGGCAAGGCGCGTGATATGTTCCTCCACCTCCTTGGAAGAGACCATCATGAGGTCGGCCAACTCGTCGATGACGACCACGATGTAGGGCAGAGGTTCCATCTCCTTTGGCGTCGAGGCTTCGCTTTGTTCCGGCGCCTCTGCTTTGCGTTTGGGCAGTTTGCCCCTCTCCTTCAGTTCCTTTTCTCTCCTTTGGTGATAGTGTTCAATGTTTCGGACGCCCTTTTCCGCAAGGAGGCTGTAGCGCCGTTCCATCTCCTCGACGAGCCATTTCAAGGCTGCGGCGGCCTTCTTCGGGTTCGTCACCACCGGAAGCAGAAGGTGGGGGATCCCATCGTAGTCGGAAAGCTCGAGCATCTTGGGATCGATCATGATGAAGCGGACGTCGTTGGGCGTGGCCTTGAAGAGAATGCTGCAGACCATGGCGTTGATGGAGACGCTCTTGCCTGAACCTGTGGAGCCCGCCACGAGAAGGTGAGGCATTCTGGCCAGATCGACGACGAAAGGCTCTCCGGAGATGTCTTTCCCAAGGCCAAAGGAGAGCTTCGACCGGGAGTTTCGGAAGGCCTCGGAATCGATGATCTCCTTGAGATAGACGATTTCCCGCGTGGCGTTGGGAATTTCAATGCCCACCACCGATTTGCCCGGAATCGGAGCTACGATCCGAATCGAGATGGCACTCAGGGCGAGGGCCAGATCGTCGGCCAGATTGACGATTCGACTCACCTTGACCCCTGGAGCCGGCTCAAATTCATAGACGGTGATCACAGGCCCTGGCCTCACCTCCACGACCCTTCCTTCCACACCGTAGTCGAGGAGCTTCTTTTCGAGGATTCTTGAATTCATGATCAGGCTATCGCGGTCGATCTTTTGTCGCTTTTCCGTTTCGGCCTCCAGAAGGGAGATGGGAGGGAGTTGAAAGGATCTGTCAGGGTCCGGAAGGGGAAGGGGCCTCTGTTCCATGGTTTGTCTCGGCTGGGCGGGTGTCGAGGTGGTGGCAATGACCGTGGGAGGATGCGCGATCCCTCCTCTTTCCTTTTCCTGCCTTTGCTTTTCGAGCTTCTTCGCTCTGCGGCTCCGTTCCCTCCGGACCGTGACGAGAGTACGCACCTTCCGAAAAAGGCCTTCTATCTCCGTTCCGATGCGATATACGAGAGCGATAAAAGAGATTCCTGTCCCGAAGATGAGCCCCAAGATCAGGGTCAGGAAAAATAAGAAACTCGCTCCCGTGACGTTGAAGTAAAGAACGAAGAGGCGGGACAATGCATGACCGAGGATGCCTCCCATCATGAAACGCTGTTGTTGAAAGAGCGGCGAATCGAGCCAAAGGGAAAAGAGGGAAGAGGCCGAAAGAAGGATGACCAACCATCCGGCAAGCTGGATCAGAGGGTAGCGGGGCTTCCATCCGAAGATGAACCGAAAGGCAAGCACACCTAAGCCGAAGGGCATCAGGAAGGAGGGAAGCCCGAAGAGCTCGAAGAGATAACCGGCCAGATAGGCTCCTGCCAATCCCATCCAATTGTGTATGGTAGAAGGCCTCGGGAAGACGTAGCTCAAACTGCTCGGATCATCCGGATGGAAGGAGACAAGGCTGAGAAAAAGGGCGATCGCTGCCGCAGCGAGCAGAATCCCGATCACCTCATGTTTCCATCTCTCTTTGATTGAATCTTCAACCATGGCCCTCGTTGCTCCCTGGAGAAGAAACCGTCTCAAACTGCTTCGAGATGACCTGAGAGACCCGATCCATCAGGCCCCTTCGGTCCTTGATCGTATAAAGTCCCGTTTCAACCGGGTCGCCAATCTGGATCCGGATTCGTCCGGGCCGCACTGTCCACCTGCCTTTTGGCATGATCTCTCGGCTCCCATGGATGGCGATGGGAACGATGGGGACCCCGGACTTGATGGCCAGACTGAAACCTCCCTTCTTGAAGGGCTGAAGGGAACCGTTCTCACTTCGGGATCCCTCGGGAAAGATGACAACAGACATACCGTCTCGGATCTTGGCTGCAGCCTCGTTCATCTCTTTGACGGTTTCGCGGGTTCCCTCCCGATCGATGGGGATGTAGCCCGCAAGACGCATGCCTTGGCCCAGAATGGGGATCGCAAAGAGTTCCTTCTTGGCCAGCCACTTGAAGTGGATGGGAAGAGCACTTGCCAGGGCGAAGATATCGTAGGCGCCTTGATGATTCGACATGAAGATATAGGGTCCTTTCCGCTCGAGACGGTCGAGACCGCCGATTTCAACCTTTACGCCGCTGGCCCAAAGGATGGTCTTGGCCCAAACCCTTGCCAGAGCATGGCCTCTTCTTCCACTTCGATCAAAGGGATAAAGGATCAGAGCGAGGAGGCTCAAAACGATCGTAGCAACGACAATGGAGCACCAAACAAAAAGCGTTCGGATCATATCCCTTTCACTCACAGAATTCACGAGGGAGCGAGGCTTTCGAAAACCTTCCCCGCCTGCGAGCCCCTCGCCCTTCTGCGGCGTTCACCCCTTCAGATCCTTTTTTCCAATTCCCGGAGGATCGCTCTCACTTCCCCCTTGATCGTCTCATCGAGATCATAGGGCGATCTTCCCTCTCGATCGGCCTGAAGGACTTTGGGGTTGAACCCCATGTGTCCCAGGATGGGAAAATCGGAAAGATTCTCTTCGATAATCCTTCGATCCTCTTCGGAGGTGACCTTGTTGCCGACGACCATGATTCTCTTCAGCTTGAGGTCCTCGGCTAACTTCTTGATTTGTCGGGCTGTGTTGAGGGCCCGCTGTCCCGGTTCCACAACGACGAGGAGAGCGTCCACGTACCCGGTGCTTCCCCTTCCCAGATGCTCGAGACCCGCTTCCATATCGATGATGAGGGCCTCCTCTCTCTGAACCAGAAGGTGCCGGATAAGGTTCTTGAGGAGCACGTTCTCGGGACAGAAACAGCCTCCCCCGCCCTGGGGAATCGACCCGAGAAGCAGGAGCTTGACCCCCTTATAGAGGACACCCAAATCGTCAGGGAGATCATCCACTTTGGGGTTCAGCTTGAACATGGGGCCGTATGTTCCCTTCTTTGCTCCGGTTCGCTCCTCGATCAGGGAGGTCATCGAGGCAATGGGGGTGAGCTTTTCGGAGATCTCTTTGGGTAAACCAATAGCAGAGGCAAGGTTCGAATCCGGATCCGCATCGATGGCCAGTACCTTTCTTCCCTCGTCGGCGAGGAGCCGGGCCATCACCCCTGCCAGGGTTGTCTTTCCTACCCCTCCCTTTCCTGAAATGGCGATCTTCATTTCGCTCCTTTCGAGAAGTTCTTCTTTTACACAATCATATCCAAAAAACGACAAAAAGTCTAACCCCGACGATTTGACAACCCTCAGCGGATCGCTAATAATGAAAATCTATGAATGCCCCATGCCCGGGGCACCCTCGAACCATGAAGGTTCTTGGCCGTAAGTCTTCAACCTCTAACCTTTAACGTCGGGCGTAGGTTATTCCCTTGCCCTACGAAACCCCGTTAAAGTTTGGCATCCCCCTAACCCTGTGCAGAGGGATTCATCTAGAGGTGTTGGATTTGCCCATGAAGATGAACCTCAAGGCCCTTCTCCTCCTTAGTGCGGGTCACATGATTGCCGATTTCAACCAGGGAGCCCTACCGGTGCTTCTTCCTTTTTTCAAAGAGGCCTTGGGACTTTCATACACCACGGCGGGTGTTATTCTCCTTTTCGGTAACCTCACCTCCTCGGTGATTCAACCCGCCTTTGGATATCTGTCGGACCGGCACTTTTACGGGTGGATTTTGCCTCTCTCTCCTTTTATGGCCTGTCTGGGGCTTTCCCTGGCGGGCCTCGCGGCCAACTATCTCCTCCTTATCGTCTGCGTCATCCTGATGGGCGTGGGGGTTGCGAGCTACCATCCCGAGGGGTTCAAAACAGCCTATTTTTTTACGGGAGACAAGAAAGCGACGGGCATGTCCTTTTTCCAGGTAGGGGGAAACCTGGGGGTCGCATTGGGTCCCATGTACGCCCTTGCCTGGGTGAGTTCCTATGGCCTGAAAGGAACGATGGGAATGCTTTTGCCCGGCGCGATAATGGCCCTCCTCCTGCTCTTTTCCCTCTCTTGGCTGACCGATCCGGTGAAGGCTGCCTTCACGACGAGAGAGAAGGAGAGGAGTGGACGTCTTACTCAGAGGGAGCGAAGGTCGCTCTTTATCCTGATCAGCCTCGTCGTCGTTCGGTCCTGGATCCAGTTGGGTCTAATTTCGTACATTCCGTTTTACTACATCGACTATCTAAAGGGTGATCCTATTCTGGCCGGGAAACTCGTTTCCACCTTCTTGATCGCGGGTGCCGTCGGAACGTTGGTGGGAGCACCGTTGGCGGACCGCTGGGGACACAAGCGATTCCTCATCGCAACATTCCTTCTCTCCTTTCCCCTCCTTCTTCTCTTTTACAATGCGGCAGGATGGTGGGCCTTCGTTTTGGTCGCGGTTACGGGAATGGTTCTTGTTTCGTCCTTCTCAACGACGGTAGTCATGGCTCAGGTGATCCTTCCCCACCACCTTGGAATGGTTTCGGGTCTGATGGTCGGTTTCGCCATCGGCGCCGGCGGAATCGGCGTGACGTTACTGGGCATGGTGGCCGACACATGGGGCGTTCCCGCCGCGATGAAGGCCATCATCGTCGCGCCTCTGATCACCTCCATACCCGCCTATCTTCTCGAGTATCCGCCCCGAAAAGAAAACGGCGCTGCGGCAGAGCCCCTTGGCCGGTGATCAGCGGCGTCTTTTCCCGCGAGTTCCGTTGCGGAGCCTCGGAGAGGACACCCCGAGGCCTTGTCAAGGGGGTTTTCTTGACATCGGTACGGTTATCCTGTGCTTCGCCAAGAGTGAAGTTACACAGAGTTCACCGAAGTGGGTATTTCGCTTCCTTGAGGTGCCGCTACAAGGTCTTTTGGGCGCCCTCACCGAGGCCCTTTGTGTAGAGGGCTTTGCAACATTCGGGTTTTCTTTCGCTGGTTTCGCTGGAAAATGATCTTGAGGCCTTCCAGGGTGAGGAAGGGGTTGACCTCTTCGATCGTCCTGGAGGCCTTGGCAATGAGATCGGCAAGGCCTCCTGTGGCGATCACCTTGGGCTGCGATCTCACTTCCTTCTTCATTCGACGTACGATCTCGTCCACAAGGCCCACGTATCCGAAAAAGATCCCTGACTGCATGCTCTCGACCGTATTCTTGCCCACCACCTTCTTGGGTTTGATGATCTCGACCCGAGGAAGCTTCGACGTTCTCTGGAAGAGGGCCTCCGATGAGATCCCGATCCCAGGGGCGATGGCTCCTCCGTGGTATTCGCCCTTGGACGAAACGTAGTCGAAGGTCGTGGCCGTACCGAAATCGACGACGATCATGCTTTGTCGGTATTGGCTGTAGGCAGCCACGGCATTGACGATGCGATCCGCGCCGACCTCGGCCGGATTGTCGTACCGGATGGGCATTCCGGTGTCGATCTCCGGACCGACGACCAGGGGTTTCACCCGAAAATACTTCTTGGCCATTCCCTCAAGCATGTTGAGCACGGGAGGGACGACCGAAGAAATAATCACCCCGTCGAAATCCGAAAAACTTATGTGATCGAAGAGGAAAAGGTCGCGAAAGAGAATCCCCCATTCGTCCGAGGTTTTTTCTCTTTCGGTCCGAATCCGCCAATGATTGAGAAGGGTGTCTCCTTCGTATACGCCGAGAACCGTGTTGCTGTTGCCTACATCGATGACCAGTAGCACCCCATCCTCCTTTCAAAGACGCGAGCTTGCCTTTCTCGTTTCACCTGTGGTTTTCCCTTCGAGCCTCAAACTCCATATCTCCCGCGACCACCCGCCTGAGATGACCGCCCGGCTCCTTTACGAGGAGGGCACCGTCCGAATCGAGTCCCACCGCGATTCCTTCCAAGGTCTCTCCAAAGGAGGTCACGCGTATCGGTTTCCCCTCGATCCGCGATCGTTCGCTCCAAGCTTGAATGATGGCCTTCCCCCCGTCTCGAAGAAAAAGTTTGTACCACGTTTCGAGCTCGAAAAGGAGACTTCCGAGAAAGGATTTTCTCGAAATAACTTCCCCCATTTCGTCTCGAAGGGACGTGGCGTTTGTCCCGAGCTCTTCGGGCATCGCTTCCCTCTGAAGGTTGAGGTTAACCCCGACACCGAGGATGATGAAATGGACTCGGTCCGCCTCGGAGTGAAGCTCGCTGAGGAGACCGGCGACCTTTCGATGGTGAATCAAAATATCGTTCGGCCACTTGATCTGCGGCTTAAGCCCCGAAAAACCCTCAATGGCATCGGCAGTTGCCACAGCCGCCACGAGGGTCATCAGAGGAGCCTGTTGGAGCGGGATCGGAGGCCGAAGGATCACGGAGAGATAAACATTGAGGAAAGCGGGAGAATACCAGGCTCTTCCCAAACGTCCCCTTCCTTTTCTTTGCGATTCGGCAATGACCACCTCTCCTTCCTTCGCTCCTCCGAGTGCAAGCTGATAGGCCGTGAGATTGGTCGAATCGAGAGTTTCGAAATAGTGGATCACCCTTCCCATCGACTCGGTCTTGAGGAGGGGTAGGACCTCCGTTGGGGTAAGAAGATCGGGCGACCGAACCAGACGATAACCCGAATGTCGGACTCCTTCGATCGTGTACCCCCGGGCCCTCAGCGCCTCAATCCTTTTCCACACGGCTGCTCGTGAGATGCCGAGCCGTTGGCTGATCGCCTGACCCGAAACGAAAGAGGAAGGTTTCGTCCTCAAGAGAGAAAGGACCGACTCATCCATTTTGTCGATGCGTGTTCCCTTCACAAAAAGCTTCAAGCGAGTGCCCTATGGCTGGAGGGCACCTCGAACCATGATATTCGTCACAGGTTCAATTTCAGCCCCTCCGGGCACCGAGCGTTCGCGTATTCGGAAAGTCCCGACGAAGGGTTGGCTCGTCCACCACGGCCTCTAACCCTGAACCTTGTCGTAATGGGAGAACTGCATAGAAAAGGTTCCTCGGCCCTGCGTCAGAGACCTTAGCTGCGTCGAATAGCCAAACATGCGAGTGAGGGGGGAGATGGCCTTGATCAGGGTGATTCTCCCTTTGGGCGTGATCGCCTCGACGGAACTTTTTCGGGCCTTCAGATCCCCTACCACCTCGCCCATGAACTCTTCGGGAGCGATGATGTTCACCTCCATCATGGGCTCCAGCAGGACAGGGTTAGCCTTTCTGCACCCGTCACGAAAGGCATTGGATGAGGCGATTTTGAGGGCAAGGAGAGAAGGATGGTCCGGGTCCGTCTGGGCTTTGATCAAGGTGACACGAAGGTCGGTGAGTGGGTACCCCATGACCACACCCACCGCCGAGCCTTCGCGAACGCCTTCCTCCACCGCTGCCAGGGCCTCTTGAGAAAGGATCGCAGGCTCCACCTCGGAGTGAAATTCGATGCCTCTACCCCGGCCGTTGGGAGCAATGCGCAAAAAGACCTCGGCGAAGTGTTTCGTCTCGTCCATCTCCTTAAGGAAGCGGGCCGAAGATTCCACCTCTTTTTCGACCGTTTCCCGATAGACCACCTGAGGCCTTCCTACGTTGACCTCGAGGTGGTATTCCGTGCGGAGACGATTGACGAGGACATCCAGGTGCAACTCGCCCATTCCAGAGATGATCGTCTGCCCGGTGTCCTCGTCGTAGCGGACTTGGAAGGTCGGGTCTTCCTCGCTCAGCTTCTCCAGCGAGTCGGAGAGTTTGTCTTGGTCCTGGTTCGTCTTCGGTTCGACGGCCACCGACATGACGGGCTTGTAGAAATCGATGGGCTCGAGAAGGATCGGATGGGCAGGATCGCAGAGCGTATCGCCCGTGGTCGTCTCCTTCAACCCCATGACCGCTACGATCTCTCCTGTCTTGGCCTCTTCCACTCTATCGCGTTGATTGGCATGCATCTGAAAGATGCGCGAGATCTTCTCTTTCCTCTGTAATCGCGGGTTGTAGACCTCCTGACCTACCTTGAGGATTCCCGAATAGATGCGGATGTAGACGAGCTTTCGGCCTTGATCCATCATGATCTTGAAGGCAAGGGCCGTGAGGGGTTGCTCATCGCCAGGGAGCCGCCTCTCCACCTCTCCGGTATCCGGTCTCGTTCCCTCCACCTCGGGAACATCCAGGGGGGAAGGGAGGTAGTCGACGATGGCATCGATGAGGGGTTGGATACCCTGATTTCTCAGAGCCGCCCCGCAGAGAACCGGTACAGCCTTCATGGCTAATGTGGCCCTTCTCAAGGCAGCCTTCAGCTCCGACTCGTGAAGGGTCTCTCCGTTGACGTACTTTTCCATGATCCCATCGTCGAGCTCGGCAAGAGCCTCGATCAAGCGGGTACGATGCTGCTCGGCCTCCTCCTTCTGCGCTTGGGGAACGGAGATCTCCCTGAAGTCGGTGCCCAGGCTATGTTCGTCCCAAACGATTCCCTTCATCCGAAGGAGATCGATCACTCCGATGAAGCGGTCTTCGGCTCCGATAGGGATTTGGACGAGGATTGGGTTGGCGTTGAGGCGATCCACCATCATTTGTGCCGCACCGAAGAAGTCTGCGCCGATTCGGTCCATTTTGTTGATAAAGGCTATCTTAGGAACGCCGTATTTGTCCGCTTGATGCCATACGGTTTCGGATTGGGGTTCCACTCCCTCTACAGCCGAAAAGATGGCGATCGCTCCATCGAGGACCCTCAAGGATCGCTCAACCTCGATGGTGAAATCGACATGACCCGGCGTATCGATGATGTGAATGGTGTAGCCTTTCCATTCCGCCGTGGTGACGGCCGAGGTGATGGTGATTCCCCTTTCCTGCTCCTGGGGCATCCAGTCCATGACAGCCGTCCCCTCATCCACCTCGCCCATACGGTGGATCTTCTTGGTGTAGAAGAGGACCCGCTCGGTGACCGTCGTCTTTCCGGCATCGATGTGGGCCATAAAGCCGATGTTTCGAGTCCGCATGAGGCGTTTTTCGCCGACCATGTCCTCGCTCACCCGATCTTCAGTGAAAGATATCTTGTGAATATTAAAGGGATTGTCCTGAAATGTCAAACCTCCCCCGGCGTGGCCCGTTCATAGGTCTCCATCATCCCGCCCGTTCCATTGCGGAGCCCTGGAGGAGTCGGTTGGCGATTCTCCGGTGCAGGCGAGACATGGGAACGGAGGAGAGGTTTTTCACCGGAATCCATTCGCCTTCTATGGATCCGGAGGAAATACGACAGACGTAGACGTGAAGGGTCAGCTTGAAATGGGAGAAGGTCTGCTTAAAGGCCCCCAGGTATTGACCGACCTGAACGCTTCGGTCCTTCCTCGTCTTGAGCAGATTTTGAAGCTCTCGCCGACCGCCAACCTTACCCCGGCACGTCCAGTTGGGAAATTCCCATAGGCCTCCGAGGAGCCCTTCGGTGGGCCTTTGCCTGAGAAGAACGCGACCATTTTCTTGGATGACCGCTCCGAGGGCCACGCGGCGAGGGATCGCTTTTCGGGCCCTTTTGACAGGGTAGTTTTCTGGATTTCCGGAGACGTTCCCTTTGCAATAGGTGTTGAGGGGGCATTGGGGACAGAGGGGACTTTTGGGAGTGCAGATCGTGGCTCCCAGCTCCATCAAGCCCTGGTTGAAGGCGCTGGCGTGGCCCTCGGGAAGAAGGGTTTCAGCAAGATCCCAAAAGAGGTCTTGGCTCTTGCTGCGGTTCGGATCTTCGGAAAGGGCGAAAAGACGGGAGAGCACTCTTTTCACATTGCCGTCGAGAACGGGTGCCTTCTGATTGTAAGCGATCGAAAGGATGGCCCCTGCCGTGTAGCGGCCAATCCCCGGGAGGCGTTGGAGGGCCTCCAGATTATCAGGGAGGCGGCCACCGAAATGGTCGACGATAACCCTCGCGGCTCGCTGAAGGCTTCGAGCCCTTCCGTAATACCCCAACCCTTCCCAGACCTTTAAGACCTTCGAAAGATCGGTCTTTGCAAGGGCCTTCACCGTTGGGAAGGCTTTCAGGAACCTCTGGTAATATGGAACGACCGTAGCCACCTGGGTCTGCTGGAGCATCACCTCCGAGACCCAGATGGCGTAGGGATCCCGCGTCTGCCGCCAAGGGAGGGGGCGCTGGTTCTTTTCGAACCAACGAAGAACCCTCTGCTGGATCCCTTTCTTCTCTGTTTCCGAGCAGAGGGTTCTCGCGCTATTTTCGGAAAAAGGTTTAATGGCCACATCCTCCCTCGTGAGCTCGGCAGGCGTTTCGGGCCGAAATCTCGTCGAGTTTGTTTTGGATGAGGAGCTCAAGATTCTCCTTCACGGTCGGAGCTTGGGCGAAATAAACCTTCACACCCATGGCATTGAGCTTCTGGATGGCGCCCGCTCCGATTCCGCCGACCACGACGGCGTGAACACTGTGACCATTCAGGGCCATAACAGGGTTGCAGGCGCCGTGGACATGTTCTCGATCCCTGTTACTCACTTGGATCGAATCGTTTCTCTCCGTGTCGACGATGATAAAGGCCGGAGCCGAACCGAAGTGATCGTAGACCCTGCTTTCCATGCCCTGGTCGCTTTGAACCGCAAAACCGACTTTCATAAGCCTCTCCTTTCTCGGTGAAAAAAACTGTTTGTCGTCCCATTTCCCCAAAAACCGGTCTTTCGCTTCTCCCGTTCGGCTTAGGCTTTCGGACGGGCCTGGCCGAAACATCGACCCCGACCTCTTTCGCTCCTGCGGGCCCAACCTCTGTCCGACTCCGATCGGTGAATGTTCAGGCTCTTACAGGCGGGACAGCTCTCAGGCCTTCCGGTTCCATACGGGACTTCCCAGGTGTGCTGACAGTCGTAACAGGTGAATCGTCTCATGGATGCCACTTGGAAATCACCTCCTTCGATCCTCAAAGCCTTCCCCTTTACGAGGGCTTCCGCGACCTTTCTTCGCCCTTCATCGAGGATCCGGCCGAAGGTTTGACGGGAGACGTCCATCTTTTCTGCGGCCTGCTCGTGGTAAAGGCCTTCGAGATCGGCGAGCCGGATCGCCTCGAACTCGTCTACGGTGAGGACGACTTCATCCAGCGCGGAGAGGGGGATCCCCCTCGGTTTAAAGTAATTTCTTTCCGGTAAGCAGAAGACCCTTCTACAATGTCTCGGTCTGGCCATGAGGACACCTTCCATTTGAATTATAAGCATATGCTCATAACTTGTCAAGGCTCGTGCCTGTCTGTTTTGCTCAGATCAAAGGAGAAGACGACGCAACCCCATGGGGTCTTCGTGACAGAGGAGATAACGAGGGGACGATCGCTCTGCGGGGGGTTTTTATTCGAACCTACCTCCTTCATCGCTTTCGGCTCTTTCCCAATTTGCCTATCTTCTTGAGGTCGTCGGCCACCTGCTCGAGGCCCAGGCGAACGAGCGTCTCACGGGTCGGGAAGCTGGTCTGGCGATCCCACCCGTGGATGTCATAGTACTCGTCGAGCATTTGATTGTAGCGATCGAGATCCATTTTCCAGCCGGCCCCTGGTCCTGTCGGGATAGGCTCCGAAATATCTCTGAGGGTGGGCAGATCATCTTTCCGGTCGAGGTCCGTGAAGCGCAGATTGAAGGCCTTTTCCAGGTTGAGCTGCCTTTCTACGGTCCGCTTCAGATCTTCCACGGATGTCTCCCAACCTGTCGCCGCTGAATAAAGTTCTGCCATCTGAGGGAGATCGATCAGGTCGAGATTTCCCCAGATCGTGTTGAAATGGCAGATCCCGAGGCAGTTGTTCACCCGGTGCACGGCCTCCATGTAGGCCGTCATTTTGGCCTTCCCATCGTAGTCGAAAACGTTTTCTGCGTTTTCGACTCCGTAGATGGCCCGCATCTTCTCCGCATCCACGCCCGGAAGGGTTTCGATGGCACCCGTCGTGTGGCCGCCCCCACGGGTGGAAGTCGTCGTTCCGAGAGACCAAGCGAGATTTCCCCGACACGATTCATAGAGATCCTGTCCTTTGATATGCATGGTGTTGGTAATAACGGAATTGTGCCCAAAAATAATAACGGTGGAACCCTGCTTTTTTAGTTCCTTTCTTTTTATTCCTCCAA
>Ga0078972_1007489_pt1 | contig 15474 bp, 15 predicted proteins | sample YelNatPaOPGAMG01_FD_67568 | JGI IMG/M metagenome (GOLD analysis project Ga0078972, IMG submission 67568) | Hot spring thermophilic microbial communities from Obsidian Pool, Yellowstone National Park, USA - OP-RAMG-01 (SPADES assembly) (version 2) | ecosystem: Environmental > Aquatic > Thermal... | reverse complement strand
AATTGATTGTAAGAATAACAAAATCAATGCCGGGTGAAGGAACAAACTTTTCCATTGCGTTTTTGGGTTGACATTCTTAAACCAATATGATTAATGAAGCTGTTAAAGCTTGGAGGGTTTTACGATAAAACGGCTTTTTTATCTTATTTTTTTATTATTTTGCTCTTCAAATGTGTATGCCAACACAGCAAGCATATACGGGTTTGGTACCATTGGTCCGGCAATGGGTAATGCCTATGTAGCACATCCAGAAGATCCATCCGCAACTTATTACAACCCAGCAGGGCTTGCCCTTGAAAATGGAAATGAAGTCTCTTTAGGGTTAACCTATTTTTATCCTGCTGTATGGATCAAAGGTATTGAAGGGGTAAGGGATTATATAGATAATGATAAGGTAACCGGATTTAGCCTGGGTATAGACACAAATCTCGGGCACATGACAGGGTATCATCAGCTTTCAAAATGGTCATTCGGGCTTTTTATATACACACCACCTGATAGGGCTTACAGTGTGCATGCTATACCTATAAGTGATCAGTCCTATGTTTTATACAAAAATACGGCATCGCAACTTATGTTGTTGCTCGGGCTTGGTTACAACATAGCATCTTTTTTGCAAATTGGTGTATCTGCCATGCTTTATATGCCTGGTAAAATGACAACATTGTACTATTTAAACACCAACACCTCTCCGCCAAATGTAGTTTTGATTGAAAATAGAGATTTGACCATTTCAGCTGTGCCAGAGATTGGACTTATAATAACCCCCTTTAAAATACTGGACATAGGTGTTGTTTACAGAATGAGGAATAGCTCAGGGTTATCAGGTATGACAACATTTATAATAAATGATACCCCTACTATTGGAGAACCCGCTGAGGAAAAGACTGTTACAACACCTGATCAAATTGCTATTGGTGTTTCTATAACACCATCATCAGCTATAAGGGTGAATGCAGATATAACCTACAGTATCTGGTCAAATACAGGTGTAACAGATACACAGGATAATTTTATGGGAGGGGTGGATACTATAACACCGGCACTTGGTATAGAATATGATTTAACCAACGACTGGGCATTGAGGACTGGTTATTCGTATTCACCTTCACCATTTCCCGCTCAATCGGGGAGCACGAATTATGTGGACGCTGATAAAAATATATACTCAGTAGGAGCAGGATACAGGTTTAGTTTACCACGCTCACATATAAGAACACGGATAGATATGTTTATGCAGCTTCAACAATTAATGGAAAGGAACAATTATAAGGCTCAACCCAGCATGAGTTATTCTAATGGAGGTTTTGTTTTTAGTACCGGGTTGTCCATAGGATTTAGTTTATGAGGGTACAGGTTTTAAAGATATTGGGTATTGTTTGTATAGTTTTTATGGTTGGAGTACCTGTAAATGCAGATATAGCATCCAGCTTTGGACTTGGTGCAAATGCCCTTTCTATGAGCGGTGCATATACAGGTGTTGCAGATGATTTTTCTGCCTGTTACTATAATCCTGGAGGGCTTGCATTTCAGGAGCGTCCTGTGTTTGAGCATGACAGGCGTGGGACATCTTTGTATATAGGGGTTGGGTACATAACAGATATGTTATGGACAAAAGATCCCGGGAGCGATAAAAAATATGCTGATATCAAACCCATATTTTTTGAACAACTTGGGCTTACAATAGGTCCATCCGCACTTGGAGGTTTACTGCCCCAAAGGCGCGTTTATTTTGGTTTTGCCTTTTATTCTCCATCAGATGCGATTATAGGATGGAAAGAGCGAAATACTGCTGTGGATAGATACTTTGTTTTCTATGATAACCAGAATAGAATATTTGGTTTTTTCGCAGACGCTGCTTATAAGTTTAGCGATTATTTTTCCATAGGTGCAGGTGCAAACATTTATGCTGCATCCAGAACCATCACAGATGTAAACTTCATTCAATCTACATTCACCCATACAGAGGATAATGTTATTATTATAAAGGCAGCACCGGTTGCTGGTATCATGATAAATACCGGGAATGGTTTGAAGTTAGGGTTCAATTATAGAGGTGAAACCAGATTTAATGATTATGGTGTAAATAACCTGTACGCAGGTGGACTTTTACTCTACACACAGTCATTTAACTATATTAGATTTTTTTCACCAGAGCAGTATTCAATAGGCATCTCGTACCAGCTACAACATCCGCGTCTACTTTTTGCATTTGATGCCGATTACATAAAATGGTCTGATTTTATAGATGAGCAAGGGGATGGTAGGCCGCAAACCACTCTATTTGACACAGTTGTGCCAAGGGTTGGTGCCAGGTATTCAATAAAAGATGAGATTGATGTAGCATTCGGGTATGCGTTTTTAAGAAGCCCTGTAAGGGATCAAACAGGAGAGACGAATTTTCTTGATAGCAATAAACACCTTGTATCCATTGGCTCAAGCTACACCTTCAAGCATGCTGGATTCTGGCAAGACCCGATTAAGCTGAGCCTTTATATTCAAGATACAATATTTCAAACCAGACAGGTTCACAAAACATTACCCACTGTTTTGTATCAACAAGGGTATTCCTTTGGCGGCAATGTACTGGATGCAGGCATAGAATGTAAATTTATGTGGTAAGTATAAGTGGTCTTTGCTATATATTTAGCAGGACAGGTGGAGTCATAAATGATCCTGAGAGCTTTTATTGTTAATAATATGAATGCTGCTAAGAACAAAAAGCATGGTTACAATAAAGACAAATTCTTACCCTATGTAAAAAAAGATACATTGATACTGGATACTTATTCATTAAAAGATATACAAACAGTAGCTGAGCTGATAAAAAAAGAAGGCATCAATCTACTTCTTCTAAATGGAGGAGACGGAACACTCCAGATGACTTTAACAGAACTCTTAAATCATCTACCCCAGGAAAGGATTCCAATTATATTACCTTTGAGGGGTGGTACAATGAATATGGTGGCAAACAACCTTGGAATAAGAAAATCACCCGTGGAATCAGCCCGTATAGTAATGGAACACATAATTAAATTTAATAAAGGCGAAGAACAACTCTCAACAATACCTATCAAGATTTTAAAGATAAGAGATGCTAAACGGGGAACAAGGTATGGTTTTACATTTTCCAATGGAATTGTTTACAGAGTGCAAAAGGAATATTACGCAACCGGCAACCCAAGCTTCCAGAACGCTGTCAATATCACAACCACTGTTATAGGTAGTTTTATATTGGGCACACAGCGAGGCAGATCCTTCTTTGAAAGGATAAAAACACGCATATTAATAGATGGAAAACCTTATCCATACAATACAGCGCTTTTGAGTGTAGCATCTGTTCTTCAAAAGCTTGTGTTATGGTTCAAGCCTTTCTACCAGCCTGAGAAAAAGGGTCTTGATAAATTTTATTTTCTAACAATATCTATGAATTCTTTAGCTATAATAGCCAATATTCGTCCACTCTCGCAGGGCAAGCTATTGCATGAAAGCATGTTCAATGGTACAGCGCATAAGGTAAGTATAGAGGCAGAGGGTGGTTATGGAATTGATGGAGAGCTGACAGATAACAGTTATACGGATGTAATTATAGAAGAAGGACCAACAATTAATTTCCTTGTGGTGCCAGAGTCCATCAGAACAAATATGTTTGGTTTCAAATTCAGACACTGGCTAAATAGCCAGCTTATCGTGAATCATACTAACCCAAAAAACGCATTTGAAAAATAGGTGAAAAATAGACAACGAGCTTCCTTATTGCATTTTTTGAGCTACCCTCGCAACAACCGTGAAAATGAGCCTTTGGTTTAAAAAATTATTTAAGGATTGACCAGATAAATGGAAGTGTGAAAAAGCTTATAAATGTTGTGCCGAAAACAATTTGAGCTGCAAGTGATTCATCAAGCTCGTAAAGCTGGGCAAAAACCACACTTGTCATCATAGATGGCATAGCAGATTGCAATATGGTTATCTTCTGCGGAAATGAAGGTATATGTGCGATAAGAGTAAGCAGGTACATTCCAGCTGGTATAATAAATAGTTTGATAACACCGGAAACAGTGAGCAGAGGTATAGCTCTTAATCTAACAGGCTTTGTTAGATTCATCCCTATTATAAGCATCATGAGTGGTGTTGTTGTATTGCCTACAAGGTTAAGCCCGTTTAAAACAAATTCAGGAAGTCTTATAGACGAAGGGAATATAATACCTATTATCAGGGCAATGAATGGTGGTGTTAGAACACCTGTAAGAACCGCCTTCCACGATAGGCTCTTGTGGCTAAGATGAGAGATTAGTATCAACAGTACTGTATAAATAAAAAGTCCATTCCCGAATTGATCGTATACAACAGCAACAGGCATACCAGCATCTCCAGTGAGACTATGGATCACAGAGTAACCAAGAAATGCTGTATTTCCACCAACAGCGGTTAATAGGAACACCCCGAGCCTTTTTGAATCTTTTATAAAAAGCCTACCACTGTAAAACAAGATCACTGTAAAAAACCCAAGTATTACCCATGTTAATACACTTATCTTAAGATACACAAATGATGGATGCTGGTTAAACATGGAAAGAAATACAAGGAACGGTAAGGTAACATTGAAAACAAATCTGGATAGAATACGATTATCCTGTTCTTCTACAAGCCCGGAAAACCGCGAAAGCATCCCTATTATAATCAAAAGGAAGGCTTCTAAAAGTGTATCGTTCATGTTTTGCACATGCAGGGCGAGGTTTCACCTCGCCCTGCTGAAATTTTCTCACCTACTTTTTTTTCTATGGTGTGTTATTGTCTTTTTGAACCTCAGTTTTTCAAACACAACAACCTGATTTTTCTCAGTTAACACAGCAGTGTTGTAAAATTGCTTTATAAGCTGATAATCTGCTGGTTCTATTGAATACGCATTTGATTCCATCCTGCTCTGATAGCTTAATTGTTTCTCAAGCCTTTTATAGATAACATCAAAGCTACCGAATTTATTGGTGTATTTTGTATTATCAGGCACATATCTTATTCTGTAACCAGCCGGTATATTAAAGTTGACTGTATTGCTTTTTTCAAAGTTATAACCGATAACGAGTGGATATGTCCTTTTGTCTCTTGCCACTATTTGAGATAGATTTTGCACTGACATGGTTGGCACCTTGATAATAAGAAGATCGCCAGCCTTTATAACATAATCTTCACAGGTAAATGTAAGACTTATATTTACAGGTATGTTTAGACTGTATATATCTGATATACTGTAATTGCTCAATATAGCACCAGGGCAAACCTCATTGGCTGTAGACTCTATAAATGACTTCCTTTGAAGTGGTTTCATACCCCGCAGCATGGATTTCTCATACATGCTATAAACACCATTGTAGGTTATATTCATAGTGATCTCTATAGAATTGTTGTCCTTTATCCTTACGGTTCTATTATCAATGACACTGTTAGTTTTAGCAGGGAATACGGGTGTTTTAACAATAGTTGCCCTGTCCGGTTGGATTATAACCACATCCCTTCCCTGATCCATCGGGGGTAGATCCTTATAACCTGTAACATCGGATGTGGAATCTAAAAACCAATAATTTTTACCTTCAGGAACAGCTACAATCTCGTGATCAAATTGTCCCGGAGATGGCAATGACGGGTCCATTTTCGCTATGCCAGCGGTATCAACAAGTACCGGGTAAGCTGTCACACCTATATGCCTCAACATTGCTATAAGTAGTGTTGCATGATCTTTACAATCACCGTATTTATTTTTAAATACATCCACTGCTTTATGAGGTTTATAGCCTTCTATGCCAAATTCTATTCCCACATAGCGAATGTTCATCGCAACATAATTATAGATGGCATGTATTTTTTCGTCAGTTGTAGAAAGCCCCTTTGTGAGTTCTTCAATCTTTTGATCAATAGCGTGATCAGTACCATATTGTTCTCCTGCAAGTCCCCAGTACCATTTTGCAAGCGCATCCCATGACTCAACAGTACTTATAGCAACACGATTGGCAACATCTGACATCGGTGGCATGTTTTGCTCTGGTATAATCTGGGGGATATTTTTTAGTTCCCAGGTGTACACGACCCTGTTTTTAGTTTCTAAAATAGAAGGAGGGGTTGAAAAATTATACTGTCTGTAATTGGGTTTTATATCTTTCGGAAAGCTTACTTCATATATTGAAAGTTCAACAGGATCACTTGTTTGAAGGCGATCACTATCAAAAAAATTATTGTCCATGTATGGCTTTATTGTTGTTATTGCTACCTGATACTCAATGGTAGCGTCAGATGTACACCCCGGCATTGTGATCGTTCTGTATTTAATATCAGAGTAAATAGGTGCACTGACTATAAATGGTGGGGTTACATCATTTATAGCCTTCTTATCAGGTTTTAATATCTTGCCATCGGGTGTAATCGTTTTTGCATCAAGGATCTCTATCTTCTGGTATTCTGTAGAATATGGGAGAACGACTTCGCAGTAGTCATTCACTCCCCGTTTATTCAATATCTTTATTTTCTCGTGTATCAGAGTAGTGTATGTGAAATTGTTAAATACTGTGACTTTGTTTATATCCTTCAAGATAATTGCGCCTGCCTCATGTTGTGATTGCTCGGCATGTGCATAGGACGGAATCAACAAAGCGGAAAACAATATAATCAATAATCTTTTCATTCTTTCTCCTTTCCATAAATTTTAGTGAGTTTTAATGAGATATCAATTGCATGAGCTGAATGAGTTATAGCACCGCTTGATATAAAATCAGGACCTAAATTGGCTATCTCCTTTATATTCTTCAAAGTTACATTGCCAGAAACTTCTGTAAGCACCTTACCACTGGCTAAACCTATTGCCTGTTTTAACATTTTAGGTTCCATATTATCTAATAGAACGATATCAGCACCCGCATCTATAGCCTCTTTTAGTTCTTCAATATTTTTCACCTCTACCTCTATTTTATGATATGGCTTTTTTAATTTGATACTTGTAACAGCTTGCTTTACAGAGCCCGTTACCTTTATGTGATTGTCTTTTATCAATATACCATCAAACAAACCAAACCTATGATTTAACCCTCCACCTATCTTTACAGCGTATTTTTCCAGCAATCGTAGTCCCGGGGTAGTTTTTCTTGTATCAAGCAAGATCGCTTTTGTACCTTCAAGCTCTTTTACAAACAAACGGGTGAGGGTGGCTATGCCAGAAAGCCTCATAAGAAAATTAAGGGCTGTTCGTTCACCTTTTAATATAGATGATGCCCTGCCATGTACCTCAGCTATTACCCTGCCTTTTTCTACCATCTCTCCATCTTTTATATAAGGTGATAGACTTATTTCAGGATCTATCCTTTTGAAAACCTGTTCTGCAACATTAAGCCCGGCTATAACTGCATCCTCTTTTACTTTTATCTCTCCAGAAGCAAACAGCAGGGGATCTATGATTTCATCTGTAGTTATATCTTCAAAACCAATGTCCTCTTCAAGTGCTGAATCTATGATTTGATCCAATCTTTTCATTTTAACAATGCTTTTAGCCTGTTCATTGAGGCAGTAAGGTGTTCGTACCGTTCTTTAAGTTGATCGTTTATGTTCTTCGTTTCCTCAATCACCTCTTCGGGAGCTTTCTTCAGAAAGTCTTCATTGCTAAGCTTATACTTATATTTTTCAAGCTCTGTGCGTAATTTCCCCATCTCTTTCTCAAGCCTTTGTATTTCTAAAGCAGGGTCTATAACACCGGCAAGGTGAACATATATGTTTAAACCATCAAGATGATCAACTGCACTGCCTTTTATGCTATCCGTTATTTCTTTGGTACTAATTAGCTTACCATGAACCATCTGCGTGATATAATATGCGTATCTCTCAATAAGATTTATCTTTTCTTCTGTGCCTGAAAATCTTAGATCAATACTTGCTGTAACAGGCACATTACATTCAGCCCTTATATTTCTTATTTTGGTGATAATATCTATGACATTGTCTATTTCTGACACATACCTTTTAGAAGTTTCATCTATTTCAATAAGCCCTTCACATGACGGGTACTGTGCTTCCATAATTGAATTATTTTTTTGATCGCTGTAGTCTAAAGTTTCTCTCAGGATATGATATATCTCTTCTGTGACGAATGGCACAAAGGGATGCATAAGTCTTATTATTGTATCATGAACAAACAACATATTTTCTATTGCTTTTCTCTCATTCAATGAATCGCTATGGATCTTGACCATCTCTATGTACCAATCGCAGTACTCATGCCAGACAAATTGATAGATCATTGTTGCTGCATCGTTAAACCTGTAATTTTCAATCGCATCCCTTACATATCTTACAGTATCCATAAGCTTCTGATTGATCCATGCATTGATAGGGAGATCGTTGTTTTGCTTCGGAATAAACATAACATCTGAACCAGAAACCTTCATGGTTACAAATCTTGTACTATTCCACAGCTTGTTTATAAAATTTCTATACCCGATTATCCGTTGTTCTGAAAGTTTGATATCCCTTCCCTGAGCAGCCATTGATGCAAGTGTAAATCTGAATGCATCTGTTCCATACTTATCAATTATTATCAGCGGGTCTATTACATTGCCTTTGGTTTTACTCATTTTCTTCCCATACTCATCCCTTACAAGGGCATGTATGTATACATCTCTGAATGGCACATCTCCCATGAATTTTAATCCCATCATCATCATACGGGCAACCCAGAAAAATAGTATATCAAATGCTGTTATAAGAACACTTGTGGGATAATAGTATGCGAGCTCTGGCGTTTTATCTGGCCAGCCGAGTGTTGAAAAGGGCCAGAGGGCAGAAGAAAACCATGTATCCAGTACATCCTCATCTTGATGAATGCGGGAGCTTCCACATTTACTGCATGCATGAGGAGTATCTGTGGAAACCGTTACAGCCTTACAGTCATCACAGTACCATGCAGGGATCCTGTGTCCCCACCATATCTGTCTGGATATACACCAATCTTTTATGCCTTCCATCCATTCGAAATAAACCTTTTCCCATTGCCTGGGTATGATACGGGTTCTGTGTTCTTTTACAGCGTTTATAGCTTCAACTGCCAGGGGCTTTGTCTTTACAAACCATTGGGTAGAAACCATTGGCTCTGTTGCTGTTCCACATCTATAACATGTTCCCAGAGATAGTTTGTAATCCTCTATTTTAACAAGCACGCCAAGTTTTTGGAGTTTTTCTACGATAGCTGTCCTTGCTTTATATCTGTCCATTCCCTGATACCTGCCCGCAGAAGCTGTCATTCTGCCATCAGGATTAATTACCTGAATCAACGGCAATGAATGTCTTCTGGATACTTCAAAATCATCAAAATCGTGCGCAGGCGTTATCTTTACAGCACCGGTACCAAAATCCGAGTGAACCAATTGATCGGATATAATGGGTACTTCCCTGTTAATTATAGGTACTATAACAGTCTTTCCTATAACCTCTTTATACCTTGGATCCCCGGGGTTTACTGCAACAGCTGTATCTCCAAGCATTGTCTCTGGTCTTGTGGTAGCAACTGTTATACCACCATTCTGTTCTTTAAACGGGTAAAGTATATAATAAAGCTTACCAGCCTCATCCTTGTGTTCTACTTCAAGGTCTGATAATGCTGTAAAACACCTCGGGCACCAGTTTATAATATATTCCCCTCTATAGATAAGCCCTTCATTATAAAGCCTGACGAATACCTCTCTAACAGCCCGTGATAGTCCCTCATCCATTGTAAATCGCTGTCTTGACCAGTCACATGCAACACCGAGCTTCATAAGCTGCTTGACGATTGTATCACCTGATTGCTTTTTCCATTCCCATACCCGTTGTATAAACCTTTCCCTGCCCAATTTAAATCTATCAGTTCCTTCTTTTGCGAGTTGCCTTTCCACAACATTCTGGGTTGCTATACCAGCATGATCAGTCCCTGGTATCCATACTGTGTTAAACCCCTGCATCTTTTTGTAACGAATCATTATATCTTGCAATGTGTTATTCAATGCGTGTCCCATGTGAAGAGAGCCTGTAACATTAGGTGGAGGTATAACTATAGAGTATGGAGGTCTTTTATCAGGGATCGAATGAAATAATCCCTTTTTTAACCATTCTGCATACCATTTTTCTTCTATATTTTTATGAGTGTATACTTTATCCATTTATTTTATTTCAGCTACTTAACTAAATAATCACGAAATTGCAACAATAAAGTGAAGGGGTGTAGTTTTTAAAGCAGGAGTTTTTGTTAAGGGAAGGTGTAGCAGTTCTGGATAAACCTGATGATGTTGTAGCAAAAACAGTAGCAGAACAGTGATAGCAGATGCAGGTAACAGATAATTACTTGAAAAACAAAAGCGCCCGGGGGGATTTGAACCCCCGACCTGCGGATTCGAAGTCCGACGCTCTATCCACTGAGCTACGGGCGCACCTGGTATTAATTATGTAATACAATGGTGCTATAAAAACAATATCTTTTCTAAACCCAAAAATGCAATAGGAAGGCTTGTTCATTCGCTCCGGGTACCCACCTTCCCTTTTTTTACAGATGCATTGTTTTGGTTAAAACATATTGCTGGCAAAAAACTTGATTTTTTATTATCAGCTAATATACTTCCTTTTATGTTAAATTACATAAGAAAATATACAGGTAACTGGGGATTGAAGGTTTTGTATGTTATTGTTGCCCTTACCTTTCTTGGAGGGTTTGGCGGTATATTCGGCATGTTGCGAAGCTGCGGGACGGGTTTATCAGAAGGGACTGTGGCTATAGTTAACAGGGATGCTATTTCTGTTGATGAATTTTCCAGAGCCTATAGAAACATTTTGAATGCTATCAACAGGGAGAATAAGAACGAGGTAACCCAGGAAATGTTGAATAAAATGGATCTTCCAGATGAGGTGTTAAACCAGCTTGTGCAGAACGAGGTTGTTACGCAAGAAGCACACAAAATGGGGTTTATTGTAACAAAACAAGAACTTGTGGATGAAATAACACATATGCCAGCGTTTCTTAATAAGAATCATCAATTTGATCCAAGATTATTTTATGCTGTACTGCGAGAAAACAATATAACCGTTAATGACTTTCAGAAAGATGTAAGTAGAGATATTCTTATATTCAAATTAAAAAGGTTGTTTTACGATAATGTCTTTCTGAACCCTGGTGAGGTTAATATACTGGGAGCAATACAGAATCAAACACAACAAACAAGCAATGAGAATAACATTGAATTACTGAGATATAGGATAGCACAAAACGCATACAATAACTGGATAAATGATATTAAGAAGCGTATGAAAATAGAGAAGAACAGTACCCTGCTTGCCCGGTTTACGCAAACTACCAGCTATTAATTTTAATGGATATGATTCCATAGTTTATGAGTACCGAACTTTCTAATACACCTACATCCACACAGCTTCATCATGAATTAAGAAGAGATATTACGGTCTGGGGTTCTTACATGTGGGGATACGCTGATGTTGGAGCAGATATTTATGCAGCGCTGGGGCTTGTAATCGCGGCTGCACAAGGGGCTGCAAGCCTTGCATTTGTGGTTGCAGGACTTGTATATATCATGATCGGGTTTGCATACACAGAACTTGCATCAGCTTATCCAGTAGCAGGAGGTGGCAACTATTTTGCATTGAGAGGGCTTGGTGATTTCTGGGGCTTTACAGCTGGTATAGCCTTATTGCTTGATTATACAATAGACATCGCACTTTTCGCTGTAGCTTCTGCCGGGTATATTAATTTCTTCCTGCCATATTTGGGTGTTGATCCAAATCATTTTATCTTGATAATTGGCTCTTTTAAAATAAATTATCTATGGCTTTTGGAGTCTTTAGGACTCGTTTTTTTTCTAATATGGTTGAACATTTTAGGTATAAAAGAATCTTCTCTGTTTAATGAGGTAATAGGTGTTTTTGATATTATTATAGAATCATCTGTTATTATCTTTGGGTTTTTGTTTGCGTGGAAGCCTGAATTGCTTGTTCAGCAATGGCAAACATCATTCCCAACATTGCATCAGTTTATGTATGGCTCATCACTTGGTATAATATCCTTTGTAGGGTTAGAGTCTATATCTCAAGCAGCACAGGAAACTAAAAGACCTGCAACCATTATACCAAGGACATCCATAACACTGATATTTACTGTCTTTATATTTGCAACAGCATTTTCAACACTAAGCCTTGGAGTGTTACCATGGCAAACATTTGCCCAGCATATTGGAGATCCTATTGCAACCCTTGCGCATGCGATACCATACATAGGACTTATTGCCGGACCTGTAACAGCACTTCTTGGGGCAACGATACTGCTTATCTCTGCTAATTCTGGTGTAATGAGTGCTTCAAGATTAACATACTCAATGAGTGAGTTCAGCCTTTTAAGTAAATGGTTTGACAAGGTAAGTCCAAAATACAGGACACCTGTTAGAACAATAGTTGTCTTTTCTGGTATTGGTATACTTGAGATACTGTTGGCTTTTTTGACACCAGAGGCAATGGATACACTTGGCAACATGTATGCTTTTGGGGCTACATTAGGCTATTTGATCGTTTTTGTTTCCATGATCAAATTACGATTCTCAGATCCATATACCCCAAGGCCCTATAGAATGCCATTCAATATAAAAATCCCTTATAAAGGTAAAGCTGTTGATTTCCCTGTTCTCGGCGTTTTAGGATTCTTAGGGGTAGGAATGGTATTGTTTGAGGTAATTCTTACTCACAAGATAGGAAGGATAGCAGGTCCAGCCTGGGTAATCCTGGGTATACTTTATTATATCTACTTCAGGAAACATAACAATATGCCTGTTACAAAAAGTTTGAAAAGGGATTGGGAAGCTCATCAGATAGATGTACTTACCTCTGCGGAAGAATACGATCTTGTAGAAGAATATAAGCTTGCTTTAAAAGAACGAGATGAGGAGCTCCGAAGAAGTGAAAAAAATAAGATTGACAGATAAAATAAGAGTCTTAAATAGTGGTTTGTTTATTGTAATAGGAATAACAATTGTTTTTCGCTCTATCTATCTCTTATCCGGCATTTATCTGTTATTCCCGTGTGTTGTTGGTACAGGCTTTATAGGTCTCGGGATTTATAGACTCAAATTTGTTGTGCAATATTTGAGAGACAAACAATGATCCAATCAAGCCTTGGTGTTATACTTGCAATACTATTTCTGGTATCTGTGGTTTCCCTGCTCTGGTGGATGCTGCATGTTCCGCCTATTATTCCACAGGTTGCTGCAAAGGCTCACAGAGAGGTAGAAGCACTGAAAAACCTGCTTGTGCCAACCCAGGGGATGGCTTATTCAGAAAGAGGGGTAGAAGTTGCATGCAGGCTTGGAGCTGAACAGAACGCTACAATTATACTTGTTTATGTAATTGAGGTTCCAAGGACATTGCCACTGAATGCTGAGATGACCGAAGAAGACAAAAAAGCCAGAGAGGCTATCAAGCAAGCAGAACAGCTTGCTACATTACATAAGATGAAGTTTATATCTTTTGTGGTAAGGGCTCGTTCCGCAGGTGAAGAGATAGTAAAACTGGCAAAGGAACAGAATGCTGATGTGATAGTAATGGGTATAAGGCAGCATATAGGGCTTAAGGAAAATATACTTGGAAGAACATCTGATATAGTACTTAGAAAGGCACCTTGCGAGGTTATAATTGATAAATTACCGGCTGAGGAGGAGATATAGTATGCGTGTGGTAATAATAGGATCAGGTAGACTTGGCTCAAGTCTTGTTGATGTATTTTCAAAAAGGGGCGACAGTGTTCTGGTTGTGGATCAGAACGAAAGCAAATTTATATACATTGAGAATAGAGAAGCTGTTGAATTCCTGGTAGGAAATAGCACAGATGAAGCGGTCTTACGACAGGCATTGAAAAAATCTGCAGAGCTTGTTCTTGTTGTTACAGGTAATGATTATACAAATATAATGATAGCACAGAAAATAAAGATAATAGATAAGACAACAAGGGTAATAATAAGGCTATTTGATAAAAATCTTGTTCATGTTTACTCAGAGCTTGGTATAGAGGTTTTGTGTCCCACGACACTTACAATAGATGCTCTATTTAAAATGCCGGGTTTATCATAGGAGAGTTATATGTACATTATAATTGTAGGAGCCAGCAAAGCAGGTATTAATCTTGCAAAAACACTTTTAACAGGTGGTCATGAAGTTACCATTATAGATCAGGATGAAGGAAAGGTTAGACTTTTATCAGAGACATTTGGAGATACTGTAATGTTTGGGAATGGCGCAAATGCATCTGTTCTGAAAAGGGCTGGTGCTAACAGAGCTGATGTTGTAGCCGCGCTTACAGGTGATGATGCAACAAATCTGGTTGTTTGTCAGCTTACAAAGTTAATGTTTAAAACACCACGGACAATTTCAAGGGTTTCTGATCCAGCCAATGAAGAGATATTTCAGAGCATAGGTGTTGATGCAACGATCAATTCCACGCGAATTTTGAATTACCTTATAGAGGAACAGGTCCAGGCGGGCGATGTGATCGTGCCGTTGTTTCCACTAAAAGGCGGGGATATTGAGCTCGTTCAGGTTGATGTGGCAAAGGGCTCACAAATTATTGGTAAAAAGATCAAGGAGCTTGGATTACCAGAAGGTATTATTATTGTGTCTATTTACAGGGATGGCAAAACGATCATTCCTAAAGGAGAAACAAGTTTTAAACAGGATGATGAGGTTATTGCTATTGTAAAGAAAGAGCATATAGAAAGGGTTCAACAATTGTTTAAGGGTGCAAAATAAAAAGAGCGGGTGTGCCAGAGGCACACCCGCTCAAAACACTATCACTTTACCGGTACACCAGTTACAATGGTACAGAAAGATGAATAGATTCCGAGGATGTTTGTAAAGTTAAAATCAATAGTTGTATTTGTCAGCTTTGTCGCACCCGGTGCCTTTGCAAGGGCATCCTGCTCAGCAGCAAGTATACTTGCATCACCTGTTGCGACTAACCCTAATATTGAACTCGCACAGGACTTGCCTTGAACCTGAGTGCCGTGAACAATCTGGCCGCCTTGATCATGATTGATAGGACCGAACTCATTAGCATAGAGTAAACCCATTGGTGTTCTGCCCATGAGCATACCACCATAGCATGATGCTAACAGAGCAATACCCACTAACATAGTGGTAACCTTTACTAACTTCATATTTCTCACCTCCTCTCTCGCATTCAGAATTATTATGTGTTACCTGTGATGTCAAGTGTTTGTTAACCAAAGAATGCATTTACAAAAATAGGGGAATTTGTGTAAAAAGCCTGCGTCAAATCTTAGGTATTCTTCGGATATTAACAAAAAAGAATTATTGTGCTGTCATTGCGAGCCGCAGGCGAAGCAATCCCTATGCTTGTAGATTGCTTCGTCATTTTATTCCTCGCAATGACAACCTTACAGAGGACTTAAATCTCGTTTA
>Ga0078972_1011744_pt1 | contig 15476 bp, 12 predicted proteins | sample YelNatPaOPGAMG01_FD_67568 | JGI IMG/M metagenome (GOLD analysis project Ga0078972, IMG submission 67568) | Hot spring thermophilic microbial communities from Obsidian Pool, Yellowstone National Park, USA - OP-RAMG-01 (SPADES assembly) (version 2) | ecosystem: Environmental > Aquatic > Thermal... | reverse complement strand
TGCCAGGCTTCAGGGTGGAGGGTTCCTTCCGCCACAAAACGGGCGCCTCCGCCCAGGAAAGGACGCGATACCTTTTGGGAAGACCTCTCGAAAATGACACTGAGGGTTCCCCCCAGCACCCGAACCGTTACCGGGGAATCCACCAGCCCCAAGGTTCCAGAAATCACCCCCGATGCCGTGGCGCCCGTTCCGCAGGCGAGGGTTTCACCTTCCACACCCCGTTCGAAGGTCCGCTGGTAGATCGTCTTTCGATCCGCTACCTCGATGAAGTTCACGTTCGTTCCTTCGGGAAAGTACGGATGGTGACGAATGGCCGATCCGAGGCGATGGATCAGCTCCTTCGAAGCTTCGAAAGCCTTCTCCATAAATACCACCGCATGGGGAGCCCCCGAGATCTCCACCGAATGGAGGGTGAGATTCCTCCCCTCCACCTCCAACTGAATATCCAGTACTGGCCCTGCGGTGATCGTTAGACCCACCCGTACTTCATGCTCATCCACATAGGCCTCTACCAGCCCTCCCAGGGTCTCTATCACCTGAGATCTCCCCGCGATTCCATGGGTGAATGCGTACCGGGCCACGCACCGGGAGGCGTTCCCACACATCTTCACCTCTGTCCCGTCCGGGTTGATGGTGCGCATCGTATAATCTCCCCCTGAGCGGGGCCTCTCGATCAGCATCAACTCATCTCCCCCTAAGGACATTCGGGGGGTCAAAAGCTTTCGAGCCAACAAAGGAATATCCTTCTCTTCCAGGATTCGATCCCGGTTGTCGATGATGATGAAATCGTTCCCTAACCCTGACATCTTTGCGAAGGGAATTGAATGAACCATCTCTGCCTCCCGTCTGTCGCTACTTCTCGCTATCCTTCCAGTGCTCTGCGTACGCGTAGAGGGCCTGGGAGCCTCCCGTATGCCAGAAAAGGATCGTTTCGTTTTTTCGGAATATCCCCTTCCGCACGAGATCGATCAATCCCGCCATGGCACGGCCCGTATACACGGGATCCAGCAAAAGCCCCTCGTACCTTCCGCACAGATCGATCGCTTCCTTCTCCGGAGGACCCATAACGGCATACCCCTCTCCCAGATACCCATCCCAGCATCGGACCTCTTCGGGACGGAGCTTGAGGGAAAGACCCAATCGCTTCGTTACTTCCCGGGCCACTTCCGCCACCCCTTCCTGGAGTTCTTCCCTCGTGCTGTCAATGGAGACAGGGGAGATTTCCACAGACAGAGAGAGCGCTTTTGCCCCCACACAGATACCCGCCTGGGTACCGTAACTACTCGATGCGAACACGATCCGATCGAACCGCAGCCCAGAACTTTTCAGTTGGAGGGCCAATTCTTCCATCGCAGCCACATACCCTACCGAACCAATCCCATCCGAAGCTCCTAGAGGGATGAAGAAGGGTTTCCTGCCCGCCCGCCTCTCCTCTTCCACCACTTCGATAGCCACCTCTTCCCGGCTCCGATCCCCGGAAAACCGTACTTCCGCTCCCAGGATCCTGTCCAAAAGCAGGTTCCCGTTCCATTGAGCGGGAGGATTGCCCCGAAGTACCAGCACACACCGTAGCCCGTAGCGGGCTGCCGCGGCAGCGGTTTGCCGGCAGTGGTTGGACTGTACCCCGCCGATAGTAATGAGGGTATCCGCTCCCTGGGCCAGCGCCTCCGCCACACTGAACTCCAGCTTCCGGGTCTTGTTGCCTCCCCCAGCCAACCCCGTCAGGTCATCCCGCTTCACATAGAGTTTGGGACCTCCCAGAAGTTTCGACAATCTGGGCAGTTCGTGGATCGGTGTGGGGAAATGTCCCAACGGGACTCGAGGTATACTTTCAGGAATAAGGCTCTCAGGAACAAAGCTCACGGTTCACCTCCCGCAGCAGGAAAAGTGTTCGTCGAGGATTGGTTTTTTTCCAGCAGAATCTCCGTGTGCTGGGCCACTCCCAGGTAGGCGGCTCGTACGACAGGATTCTCCAGGAGGTCTTTCCCCCTCCCTTCCAGTACGATTCGCCCCACTTCCAGGACGTAGGCACGGTGGGCGATTTGTAGCGCTTCCAGAGCATTCTGTTCTACCAGAAGAATCGTGGTACCGGTAGACGCGATGTCCTGAATAGCCTGAAATACCTGGTCTACCAGGACGGGTGCGAGTCCCAGGGAGGGTTCATCTAGAAGGAGAACCTTGGGCCGGGACAAAAGAGCCCGTCCAATGGCCAGCATCTGCTGCTGTCCACCCGAGAGGGTTCCCGCATACTGGGAAAGCCGCTCCTTCAAGATGGGGAAAAGCCGGTACACTCGCTCCGCATCCTCTTCCACTCCCTTGCGGTCCTTTCGCAAGTATGCTCCCAACAGGAGGTTCTCCCGCACCGTGAGGTGGGGGAACAACCGTCGCCGCTCCGGTACCAGGGAGATTCCAGCAGCCACCGATAGGTGAGGGATGGGCCTGATCGGTTTTCCCCGCATGAGGATCCTTCCAGATTTCGGTTTTAATAGACCTACCAAAGTCCACATGAGGGTGGATTTCCCGGCCCCGTTCGCCCCTATGATGGAAACGATTTCCCCCTCTTCCACTCCGAAACTCACGTCCCGAAGGGCGTGGATCGCTTCCCCGTAAAAGACGTTCAATCCCTCAACGGACAACAGCATACGCTTTCTCTCCCAGGTAGGCTTGCAGGACCCGCGGATCTTTCTGAATCTGTTCCGGAGTTCCCGAGGCAATCAAACGACCAAAGTTCAGAACCAGGATCCGGGGGCACAGGCTCATCACCACATCCATGTGATGCTCGATCAGAATAATAGAAAGGCCCTCATCCTGGTGGATCCGCTTGATCAACTCCACTAGTTCGGTAGCTTCCCGTGGGTTCAGCCCTGCGGCCGGCTCGTCCAGTAGGAGAAGTTTTGGCCTCAAGGCGAGGGCCCGAGCGATTTCCAGCTTCCGTTGGAGCCCGTAGGGAAGGGTGGAAGCCCTCCGATCCGCCTCCCTCTCCAGCCCTACGACGGCCAATAGGCGGCGGGATTCGTCCCGCAGTCGCCGTTCCACTTTGGGAACTGTGTTCGGCCACTGCAGGAACCCTTCCAGAAGACTGTAGGAGCCTTCCCGATGCAGGGCGGCCTGCACGTTTTCCAGTACCGTCATGGAACCGAACAGGCGGATATTCTGGAAGGTTCGGGCTACCCCTGCTTCTACCACTTCCGTGGGACCCCAGGGGGTGATGTCCATACCCCGGAAGAGGATCGTTCCTCCATCCACCGGATACACGGAGCTGATCAGGTTGAACACGGTAGTTTTTCCCGATCCGTTGGGACCGATGAGCCCCAGGAGTTCCCCTTCGGAAAGCTTAAAACTCAACCCGTCCACTGCCACTACACCCCCGAAGTTCTTCCGTAACTCCTCTAGCTCGAGGATGGGGGTTTTTACATTAGTCCCTGCAGTGTAGTTGGCCGCTTCGTTTTCTTTAGAGGATTCAGGGGTGAGCCTGGCAGTTTCATACAGTGCGGTTGTACCATCGATCAATCCATCTGGGGTATGTCTTACCGCGCAACTAGCTCCCCTCTGCCCCTCGCTCCAGAGTTCCCCAGATGTAGATTCCACTCTCTCCGATAGCCGGCCTCGAAGAGAATGGTACCGTTCTGCCACGGGGGCTAACGCGAGGGAAAGTCCCTTACCCAGCAGGCCGAACAGTACCGTTACAGCTCCTGCCACTGCCCCTGCCACCAAAAGGGCAAAAATCTCGTATCCCCGGGATTCGATCACCCACCGGTAGGTGGGCATGAAGAGGGAAAGCCCTCCCGTGATTCCAGCGATGGAAAAGAGTTTCGGAAGGTTCTTCCGATTCAGCTCTTCATACCCAAAAAGACCCTTGGGACGCCAGTTGATGATGATCACGAGGAGCATCCCGTAGAAAACCAGTCTCCACAGGGCAAACCCCCGGAACAACTCCGGGATGATGACAAAGAGAGCGACAGCCGTTACCGGGCCTGTCAAACTCCCCATTCCCCCGCACACCACCCCCGCGGTGACGAGACTGGAGAGATCCATACTGAAGATGGAGGGCTGGATGAAGGTGGTATAATGAGCCAAAAGTCCCCCGGAAAGGCCCGCCAGTCCCGCGCTGATACCCAACGACAGGAGTTGATTCGGCAGAAGGGGGATCCCGATCATCTCCGCTGCTACCGGATCCTGCCCGATGGCGATGATCTTCCGGCCGTAGGTGGTCTTTAGGAAATTCCGGCAGAGGATTATGGCCAGCACCAGAAGGAGGTATGTATTCCCCAGGGTGGAAAACTTCGGAATCCCGGGAAGCCCACGGGCCCCCTGGGTAAGATCGAAGTTTTCTAGAATCACCTTCACCGCCTCCCCGAATCCCAGGGTGGCGATGGCGAAGTAATCCGACCGAAGCCGAGCCCGTAAGGTTGGATACCCGATGAGCAAGCTCACCAGCACCGATAGGATCACACCCAAAGCCAGGGCCGCAAAGAAAGGCACTTTGTAGAAATAGGTGAGAATCGATGCCGTATAGGCTCCCACCGCCATGAAGGCCGCATGGCCCAGGCTGAACAGACCCGTGTACCCCGTAAAGATCGCCAGACCCAGGGTGGCGATCGCATAGATGGCTACATTGATAAGGATTGCCTCAAGGTACGCCACAGCGGTTCTCCTTCACAGCTTATCCTCCACATGGCGCCCGAAGAATCCCGTGGGTTTGAAGATCAACAGGATCACCAGAATCCCGAAGCTGAACACGTCCCGGTAGGTAGATAGACTCGTCCCCCCCAGGGAACTCACCGATACCAGGGCCTCCAGTAACCCCAACAGCAACCCTCCCACGATGGCTCCCGGAAGGCTCCCCAGCCCTCCGATCACAGCTCCGATATAAGCCTTGTTGGTAATCCACCCCATACTGGGGTACACCATGTACTTCACTCCCATAAAGACCCCTGCCATCCCTCCCAGGCTCCCCGCGATGAAGAATAGAACTCCCACCAGCACATCCAGGTTCACCCCCAGGACGGACACCATCTCCATGTCGTGGGCTGCCGCACGGATCGCCACCCCCACTTTCGTGCGGATCAGGATCAGGTGCAGAACCGCGATGGTCAACGCGGAAAAGACGAAGGCGAAGATATCCATCTTGCTGATGGTCAGCTCTCCGATATGCACCACATCCATAGCGAACACCGGCGGCAAAGCGTAGAGCTTGGCACCGATGGTGGCGTAGAGAAGGTTCTGCAGGCTGATCGCCACGCCCATGGCACTGATCATGAGGTACAAGGAAGGAGCCCTTCGGCGCCGCAGGGTAGAATAGGCGATTCGTTCGTTGAGGAAGGCGAGAATCCCCGCTCCCCCCATTGAAAGGAGAAGGGCGGGGAAGAAGGGCACCTGGAGGTAGTGAACCATCAGCGCCCATGCGATATAGGCGCCCAGGGTAATGATGGCCCCATGGGCAAAGTTGGAAAAATTGAGGACCGAAAATACCAAAGAGTAACCGACCGCCATCAGGGCGTATACGCTCCCGATGGACAGGCCGGTAATGATCGTCTGAATGAACACGGGTACGAACTAATCGGTGGTCACGAAGGTTTTGACATAGACGAACTTTTTATCCTTCACCTTCACCTGCTGGATCGTAGCCGGCTTGTTTAAAGGATTGTGGGTAGCCGGATCGATGGTGAGTTTCCCCGTCAGCACGGGAAGATCTTTCGTGTTCTCCAGAGCAGCTTTCAGCTTTTCCCCATCGGTAGAACCTGCCCGCTTCAAGGCATCGGCCAACCAGAGAGCCGCATCGTAGGCCATCAAGGGGTTGGGAAGCACCGGATCTTCCTTGAACCGCTCCTTGTATTCCTTGATGAAGTCCTGGATTGCCGGATCTTCCAGAGCGGCGATATTGACAAAGTAGGCCCCTTCCATCGCCGGGCCGGCAAGGTCGATAAGGTCAGGGCTTGCCCAGCCATCGCCTCCGAGGAAGGTAGCGGTGATTCCTAGATCCCGAGCCTGCTTGGCAGCCAGGGCAGCTTCCTTCTGCATGGTGGGCAGGAAGAGAACATCGGGTTTTCCTGTCTTGATCTTTCCCAACTGCGCACGGAAATCCAGCTCTCCGGAACGGAAGGCTTCGTTGGCCGTGATCTTGCCCCCGCCCTTGGTAAAGGCTTCCACGAAGTATTTAGCCAGGAACTGAGAGTAGTCGTCCCCCACATCATAGAGAACCGCCGCTGTTTTTGCCTTTAGGTCCTTCAACGCGAATTGAGCAGCAACCGTTCCCTGGAAAGGATCGATGAAGCATACCCGGAAGGTATAGGGAACTACAGACCCATCGTCGTTCACCGTAACCTTGGGATTGGTGGCCGTGGTGGCAATTACGGGAACCTTGGCCGAGTTGTTCACCTCTCGGATCGCATTGGTAACCCCGCTCTGGGCAGGACCGATGATGGCCACTACCTTGTCCTGCTCGATCAACCGTTTGGCTACGTTTACCGCTTCCACCCTGTCTGCCCGGTTATCGTAGGCAATCACTTCCAGCTTTTTGCCCAGGACCCCGCCCCCCGCGTTGATCTTTTCGATGGCCATCTTCAGCGCGTTGGCTTCCGACTGCCCCCATGTGGCGCTGGGACCAGTGAGCGCGACGGTATGCCCGATTTTGATGGTTTCTTCCTTGGCGGCTGCAGCCTTCTTTTCGGCAGGCTTGCATGCCCCCAGCACTGCCCACACGAGAAGGGCTGCGAGCAGCATGGTTCCGATTCGTTTCATGGGATACTCCTTTATTTCGATAGGCTTTTTCGCCCGAATAGAAAGGAATAATACGATGAAACCACTCAAGCGTCAAATCCCTTTTGATTGGACGCATCCATTCACAGTTGCATAGAGATGGCCAGAACAGAGAGGGAGGGCAACAGGAACTCGACCTCATTCTTGTTCTTGATAGAGTACTCCCTATATTTCTGGGGTATAAGACGTTCCCTATTCTCAAAGGTATTGTGGGAATCCATTGCATCCCCTTTCAAGATAGTTGCCATCACCTCTTTTATCGTACCATCCTTCAATTCGATCTTCGTCTTTAGGTCTTTCTTGGGATCTATATTGGTAACAGTGACAAGAATCTTATTCTCCTCGTTTACCGATGCAGAAACACTCATGGCATCCAGTGATGCATCTTTATACTCATATTTTTCCGAGATGTAGTCGGTTTCAATCAATGTTGCATCCTGATGGGATCTATACATATCGAAGACATGATAGGTGGGAGTTCTCAATACTAACTCATCTTTTGTGAGCAGAAGGGCTTGCAGTACATTGACCGTTTGAGCGATATTTGCCATCCGGACACGGTCGGAATGATTGTTGAATATATTCAAGCTTATTCCGGCTACCAAAGCATCCCGTATGGTATTCTGCTGGAATAGAAAATCGGGATTGGTGCCTTTTTCCACATCGTACCAGGTACCCCATTCATCCACGACCAACGCTACCCTCTTTTCCGGATCGTATTTGTCCATGATCCTCTTGTGACCATGAATGATTTCATTCGTATAATAAGCTTTCTTCAGAATGGTAAAATAATCGTTCTCGTCGAAACCAACTGCATTTCCCCTGCGTTCTGTTTTGTTTTCCCCGCTACTGAAAAGCCTTGTATAGTAGTGCAGAGACAAACCATCCATGAATTTGGAAGCTTCTCGCATCAGAACTTCTGTCCAGCAATAGTCATCGTTCCGGGGTCCACAGGCAATCTTGAATATCTCGTAATTCCCATATTTCTTCACATAATGCTGATACTGTTTATATAAATCCGCATAGTGCTCTGCTCGCATCCTGCCGCCACAGCCCCAGTTTTCGTTCCCCACACCAAAATAGTACAGGCCGAAGGGCTCCTTCCTTCCATTCATCGTTCTCAGAGCCCCCATTTCCGATTCAGCGGGGCCATTGAGGTACTCTATCCACTCCTGCATTTCCCGCACAGTGCCGCTTCCCACATTTCCACAGATATAAGGGGAGGCTCCAATCAACTCACAAAACTCCATGAATTCATGGGTACCGAAATGGTTGTTTTCCACCACTCCACCCCAATGGGTATTCACTATTTTTTTTCGTTTCTCCTTTGGTCCAATACCGTCCTTCCAGTGGTATTCATCCGCAAAACATCCCCCCGGCCATCTGATTACGGGCGCCTTTACCTTCCTCAACGCATCCACGACTTCTTTTCTGATGCCGTGAATATTTTCAATTTTTGCATTTTCCCCTACCCAGATACCGTCATACACGCATCTACCCAAGTGTTCGATAAAATGCCCGTAGATATTCCTGTGTATGATAGTCTTTTTCTTGGATGGATCGATGGTTATAATATTCATAAAATTTCTCCTTTCTTGTTTTATCCTTTTATTCCACCTATTGTTATACCAGAAACAAAATATTTTTGATTGAATATGAATACTATTATAACTGGTATAATTGCTAATATCGCTCCTGATAACAACAGATCATAATTGTTCCCGTATGGTGTTAGTAAACCAGCAAGACCTATAGGTATCGTAAACATCTTATTTGTTCTTAACACAATCAAAGGCCATATAAAATCGTTCCACGAACGCATAGAAAGAAGTATAGCCATAGCACTATAAGCAGGCTTCATAAGAGGAGCTATTATCTTAAAAAAGATTCCATATTCTGTGCAGCCATCTATCCGTCCCGCATCTATGTAATCTTTTTGTATTCCCGTTGCATACTGCCTAAAGAAGAATATACCTATTGGCGAGACGATAAAGGGAAGCACCACCCCTTGATATGTATTCATCAGTTTCAACGCTATTAGCAATTTATAGAGGGGAAGCATCAATATTTCCAATGGAATCATCATAATGAATAATACAGCGGTTAAGATCAAGTTTCTCCCCTTGAAATTATAAACTGCTAACCCATAGCCTACAAATGATGTCAAAAACAAAGCTCCTGTTGTAAAAATAGCAGTTATCAGGATACTATTCCGATACCAATAGAAATAGATTTTCCCACTCTCGGAAAATAGATACCTATAATTCCTCAAGGTTATTTCTTCCAATTTTACAAACAACACAATGCCTGATCTAAACATCTTGTCGCTTGGTCTAAAAGACGATATCAATAAGTAATAAATAGGAAATATGGCAATTATTCCTAAAACTATGAATAATAGTAATAATAAACCTTTTTTAATATTCTTATTCATCCCTGTTCCCTTCTAAATATTCCAAAGAACTTCAATTGCAGAATATTTATTCCGAAAACAATTGCCAACAGAACGATTCCTATACTCGATCCATACCCAAGATCATTTCTTTGTATTGCTTCTTGATAGATGTATCTTACTATCGTAAGCCCTATATCTCCTGGCATGTTTTCATTCCAATAGACATAGCTTTCACCAAACATCGCAAAACCACCATAGATACTTATTGTCAATACATAGATAATGATAGGTTTCAATAACGGTAACGTAATGTAAAAGAATTTATCCAGGGAATTAGCCCCATCGATGTCTGCAGACTCATATAACTCTTTGGGAATATTCTGCAACCCAGACAAAAAATACACTATGTTTACACCCGACCATCTCCAACAGGCGAGACTGACCATTATGAACATCCCAGGCCAATATTCCAACAGCCAGTTCACAGGTCGTGATCCCAGCTTCTGCAATAACGAATTGACGAATCCAAATTCTCCGGTCCCGAACAACAAACGAAAAGCGACACCCGATACAATGATCGAAATCAGAGAGGGCAAAAAAAGAACCGCTCTGAAAGCGTTCCGTCCAATGAGCAGTTTGGAATTCAACGCTACCGCGATCACGATAGGAACAGGAATCAGGTACAAGATGGTAAGAACTGTATATAGAATATTCGTTCTAATCGCATTGAAGAAACTCTCATTTATCAGTCGCTTATAGTTATCCAAACCTATAAATGTGATACTTCCGATGAACACTCTCTGGAAGCTCATAATGATTGTGCTGATGATCGGATAAACGAAGAATAACGAAAAAGAGATCAGGAAAGGCAGTACAAAGATATAGGGAGCGTATTTCTTTGAATATAGAAAATTGTTTATCACTCTATGCATAATAAATCGTGTGTTATTACTACAAAGAGGGTCTTGGCAGGGAAATCTGCCAAGACCCCAACCCGAAGAACTATTTTCTTTTCCTAAGTTCGTCCGCAGCCTTTTTCAATGCCTCTGCGGGAGTTTGTGATCTTTCTACCAAAACCTTGTACATTACCTGAGACCGTACTAGATCCTGGGCAGCAGAACTGAGTAGTTTATTGTTGGGAGACACAATCTCATCTTTCACTGCTAGAAGTACTTTGAATACGCTCTCATTCCCAAAGTAGGGATCCGGTGCAAGCAGTTCTGGAGCATCCCACACATCCCATCTGGGCGGATCGAACCGAAGAATGGTCCATAGTTTGATGTTCGATTCCTTGGTCAACTTCGCATACGCGAGGAAATCCATCGCCAGATTGATATACTTGGACTGCTTTGTCACCGATGTTCCCGTTCCTCCAATACCGACAGACCGCTTATTCCCCGGTTCCCAAATTGGCATAGCACGTACATAGATTTTACCTTTCAGATCGGGCATATAGGCAAGGAACCTGCTCATGAACCACATGGGCATGATCAGACAGGCTTGTCCACCCTTGTTCATGAACGGCCAGAACTCTTCTCTATTGGTAGCTCCGCCCGGCATGGGAATGGCGATCTTGTGCTTATACATCATGTCATACATGGCTTCCAATGTCTTTATATTGATCTCACTATCCAGGATTACATTCCCATCCTTGTCGAGATAGTCTCCCCCTCTTTGCACGATCATCGGCCAGAAGGGTCTTTGATCGATCACCTCGAAACTCGTCATGGGTACGCCCGTCGCCGCCTGCACTTTCTTTCCTGCTTCGATGAAGTCATCCCATGTTTTGATCTTGTTGAAATCCACCCCAGCCTTGTCGAATATTTCTTTATTGTAGTACACCACTGTAGCACCTACGTGGGTTGGGATTCCATACACTTTCCCACCCAGGGAATAGATCTCAAAACGGGACTGAACAAACTTGTCTTTCACAGGGTCCACGATCCGATTGAGCTCCACCAGTTGAATATCCCCTTTCAAGAAATTCGAGAAATAGTTGATATTGATATCCACAAGATCGGGAGCTCCTACCCCGGATTGCAGGGACAGGGTCAATTTGTTATGCATTTCAGCATTTGGATACTCTTCGATGGAAAGATCGATTTTGTTATTGGGATTCTCTTTGTTCCAGCTCTCTAGCCGATCTTTGTAAAAGTTTGCATGCAAACCATTGAAAACCCACATGCTGAGTTTCGTTACTCCCCCTGCAGGTTTTGTCTCCTTGGCTCCTCCCGCAAATAGCGGCATCGTAACCAGGCACACAATGAGGAGTACAATTCCTAAAGTGATTTTCTTTTTCATGACAATCCTCCTAATAAAAGTTTGATCTTCCGAAATCAAAACGTTTGGTACTTGCCTCTCTCACCCCCTCTTTTTTTTCGATCTTTTCCTAAAGCCACGACTTACTGCCGTTCTGCGTGAACGTACACCTATTGAAATCAATTTTATAGCTCATTCACTTATATGTCAACTTTATTTTGATATATATCTGTCACCATAATTCAAAAAAATAGTAAACAAGATATTGGAAATTTTCAACTACATACATTATATGTAATTATAATGCTGCCATTCGCCATCTGTGAATCCAAGAGTATTGCTTTTATATCAATTTTTTTGATATAATAAACTCATGAACAATCATGATGGTTTCCTGGTTCTGACGATCCACAAGAATAAGGATCTGATCCTTTCGTTATCCAATGCCATCAGGTTACAAATCCTGGAACTCCTATCTTCGAAAGAGCTCAATATCAATGAAATTGCAGAAAGACTCAACCTTCCGCAATCTACCGTAGCCACGAATGTTTCCATTCTGGAAAAAGCAGGATTGGTTGAGACAAAAGTTATCAGTGCCAAGAAAGGAAAACAGAAAATCTGCAAGACTGCCTACAAGGAAATATTGATTCAGTTCCTTCCTGAAAAAGAAGTTAGTGACAATACATTAGAGGTAGAAATGCCGATTGGCCTCTATACGAATTTCAAGGTATCCGCTCCATGCGGTCTCTGTTCACCCACAGGCATTATCGGATTTCTCGATGTACCCGATTCTTTTCTGAATCCCGAGCGTATGGGTGCAGGGCTACTCTGGTTCGAGACTGGATGGGTGGAGTACCAATTCCCCAACAATAGTCTCTATCAAAAAAAACCTCTTCGTCTATTAGAAATGAGTTTAGAATTATCCTCCGAAACCCCTGGCACAAACAAGAATTGGCTTTCGGATATCACTTTCTGGATCAACAATGTGGAAGTCGGTACATGGACATCTCCGGGTGATTTCGGCGACAAACGTGGGAAGTTCACTCCTGAATGGTGGAAACTGGAAGGTTCTCAGTACGGACTACTGAAGAAACTAATGGTTACGGAAGAAGGCTCCTTCATCGATGGAGTGAAAATATCTTCGATCAAACTTGCAGACCTACGTATTTCCGAACACCACTCCATCCGCTTCCGAATCGGGGTAAAAGAAGATTCTCCCCATCCGGGTGGAATCAATATATTTGGACGAGGATTCGGGAACTACAATCAAGCTATCGTGATGCGAATGAGCTTTTAAGCAAACTCAGTGGGGATCCTCCCCCTGCCCATAGTACGCATGCGGTCCGTGCTTGCGTTCCCAGTGTTTGGCCAGAATGTAGGCTGGAAGCTCTCGAGGGTACGGCTTGATCTGAACGGTCTTTAATGCCAGCGAACAGATCTCTTCCAGGATCAACGCATTCTGCACGGATTCCGTTGCTGTCTTGCCCCAGGTAAAGGGCCCATGCCCTCCCACCAGAATCATGGAAGTTTCCAGGGGAGACATTCCTTTCTGCTTCAACGTTTCGAGTATCAGGAACCCCGTCTCTTCCTCATAGGCCCTCTCTACCGCTTCCTGCCGAAGGAAGGGAGTGCAATAGACGGGGCCAGGACAGTGGTCCGCATGGGTCGTCCCCAACACGGGTACATCCTGTAAAGCCTGGGCCCAGGCAACTGCATTGGAAGAATGGGTATGGGTGATCCCCCCGATTTGAGGAAACGCAGAATACAGTGCTCGATGGGTGGGGGTATCCGAAGAAGGGCGATTGTTTCCCCATACAATGTTCCCCTCTAGATCTACCACGACCATTTCCTCCGGAGACAGGCGCTCGTAGGGGACCCCGGATGGCTTGATGGCAAACACCTTTCGTTCGGGATCGAAAGCAGAAACGTTTCCCCAGGTCAGGATCACCAGTCCGTACTTGGGTAACAGCAGGTTCGCTTCACAGGCTTCTTCCCTCAGTTTCAGGTACGATTCCACACTTATCCCCCTTACAGCTACCTGGTGAGCCCTGACATACCCCAATAGATCTCTCCCCAGCGCAACTCATTCTGAAAGCGTTCCACGTCTCCCATCCCTTCATCGATCACCACCGCTTCGATACCCACCATCGATGCCCAGTCGAGGAGGTATTCTTTGTCAATGGCAGTGGAGAACACTGTGTGGTGAGCCCCGCCTGCCAGGATCCATGCTTCCAACCCTCGCTGGAAATCGGGTTTGGGCCTCCACAGCACACGGGCTACGGGAAGTTTGGGCATTTTCTGGGGAATAGCGAGGGATTCCACAGGGTTGATCAACAACCGGAATCGGTTTCCTAAATCGATCAACGAGGCATTTATGGCTGGCCCCTTCTGTCCATCGAACACCAGCCTTGCCGGATCGGCCTTACCCCCGATGGAAAGGGGATGCACCTCGATCCTCGGTTTTTCGCCTGCAATGCTGGGACAGATCTCAAGCATGTGGGCTCCCAGTACGGCTTCCCTTCCCTTCTCCATGTGGTACGTGTAATCTTCCATGAAGGATGTTCCGCCCGGTAGGCCTGAAGCCATCACCTTCACTGCACGTACCAGGGCTGCTGTCTTCCAGTCTCCCTCGGCTCCGAACCCGTAGCCGACCGCCATCAGTCGTTGCACCGCCAAACCGGGAAGTTGCTTCAACCCATGCAGATCTTCGAAGGTGGTGGTAAAGCCGATTCCCTGATGGGCTTCCAGGAACCTGCGAATGACGAGCTCCATCTTTGCCTGTTCCCGGATGGCTTCTAGGGAAGAGGAGTCTTTCGGCATAACGTAAGTATGTGCATACTCGTCCAACAACTCCTTTACATCAGAGTCGGGAAGCTCCTGAACACCTCTAGCGAGTTCTCCCACTCCCCATCCGTTTACCGACCACCCGAATACAATCTGAGCGGATACCTTGTCACCCTCGGTTACGGCCACCTCCCGCATATTGTCGCCAAACCGAACGATCTGGCCTCGGGATCCATCGGAAACCGCACAGGCAGCCCGCATCCACACCGCCATCCGCCGCCGAACTTCTCCATCTTTCCAATGCCCTGCCACTACTTTCCTTGGAATCCGCATGCGGGTGTGAATGTACCCGTGCTCCCGATCCCCATGAGCCGATTGGTTCAGGTTCATGTAATCCATATCGATGGATTCCCAGGGAATCCCCACATTGAACTGGGTATGGAGATGCAGGATCGGTTTCCGATTGGAGGCCAACCCCCTGATCCACATCTTGGAGGGAGAAAAAGTATGCATCCAGGTAATGATTCCCGCACAGGAGGGATCTGCATTGGCTTCTTCGAACAGCGCGAGGATTTCCTGGGGAGACTTCAGGACAGGTTTCCATACCAGCTTCACTGGAAAGACGGGATCCTTGTTGAAATCGTCCACCATCTGCTTCGAGTGGCGATCTACCTGCTCGAGGGTCTGTTCCCCGTACAAGTACTGACTCCCTGTAAGGAACCAGAAGGTGTAGTTAGATAGATCGATCATGACACACTCCTACTCCGAGATTTCCGTCAACTCTCGCTCGATGAATCGACCGAGTTCCGCATACTTGCGGTACAGCTCCTGATAGATCCGCTCAGATTCTTTTCGGGGTTCGTAGGTTCGTTCCACCGGAGGAACGAACACCTTCTGCGCTTCCTCTGCGGAGGCATACGCTTTCCCCACCAGAGCACCGAACAGGGCCGCGCCGATAGCCACCGTCTGATCGTTGGAGAGTACGTCGATGGGTGCCTGCAGTACGTCACTCAGGATCTGCATCACCAGGGGCGATTTCTTTGCCACCCCGCCGATCCCGACGATGCTGTTGATGGCGACCCCTTCCTCCTTGAACCGCTCCACGATTGCCCGAGCCCCGAACGCGGTGGCTTCTATCAAGGAGCGGTAGATCGTAGGCGCATCGGTACCCAATCCTAGCCCCGTTAGGGCGCCTTTCAGGTATTGGTTCGCATAGGGTGTTCGCCTGCCGTTCATCCAGTCCACCGCAAGCACACCCAGACTTCCTGCGGGGACTGTG
>Ga0078972_1011743_pt1 | contig 15477 bp, 14 predicted proteins | sample YelNatPaOPGAMG01_FD_67568 | JGI IMG/M metagenome (GOLD analysis project Ga0078972, IMG submission 67568) | Hot spring thermophilic microbial communities from Obsidian Pool, Yellowstone National Park, USA - OP-RAMG-01 (SPADES assembly) (version 2) | ecosystem: Environmental > Aquatic > Thermal... | reverse complement strand
CCCCAGCCTTCGGCTTCCCCCTCTCCGCGCGCGGAGAGGGGGAACGAGGGGGGGAGGTCTGCACCGCCCGATGCTTCAGTCGGGCGGGCTTCTAGAACCCCTCCACCTTGCTCAGGTCCACGATGCCGTCGGCCAGCGCGCTCACGGCCTGGCACAGGCCCAGTCGCGCCGCCCTCACGTCCGGGTCCTCGGCCATGACCAGAATCTCGTCAAAGAAGCGGTTGATGGGGTCCTTCAATTCCACAAGGGCTTCCATCAGGTCGTCCACGGAGCCATCGGGCCGGACGCGGGCGCGGGCCTTCTGGTAGGCATGGTACAGCGCCTGCGCGGCAGGTTCCGCCAGCAACTCCGGGCGCAGCGGGTGCTTCTCGGCCAGGCCGCGCACGATGCGCCGCGTGCGTGCGTATGCGTTGAGCACATCCTGCCAGTCGGGCCTTTCTACCCACGCCGCAAGAGCCTTGACGGCGCGCGCGGCCCTCACCGGATCGTGGCCGCGCTCGGCCAGCACCGCGTCCACCACATCGTAGCGGTAGCCGTCGTCCAGCAGGGCGGCGCGTTGCCGGCCCGCGATGAAGTCCAGCACGCCCGCCTGCGTCGCCTCGTCCGCCGGAATCGGCATGATCTCCGCGGCCCAGCGGATGGCCTGCCGCAAGTCCAGCGAGATTCCCTTCTCGGTCAGGACCTGCACGACGCCCAGAGCGGCGCGGCGCAGGCCGTAGGGGTCGGCGGAACCCTTCGGCGCCAGGCCCGCCGCGAACAGCCCCACGAGCGAGTCCAGCCGGTCGGCCAGGCCCACGACGACGCCGGGCATCGTCTCGGGCAGGGCATCGCCCGCGTACCGAGGCAGGTAGTGCTCGTAGATGGCGACGGCCACCTCGCGCTTCTCGCCCGACAGCAGGGCGTACTCGCGTCCCATCACGCCCTGAAGCGAGGTCAACTCCACCACCATCTTGGTGGCCAGGTCCGCCTTGCACAGATGCGCAGCGCGGGCGGCTACGTCCCGTTCTGGCGCGGCCAGCCCCAGCGCCTCGGCCAGGCGCTGCGTGAGCGCCTCAATGCGCCGCGCCTTCGCCAGCATGGACCCCAACTTCTCCTGGAACGTCAGCGTGTCCAGGATGGGCAAGAAGGCTTCCAGCGGCTTCTGGCGATCCTCGGCGAAGAAGAACTCGGCGTCGGCGTATCGCGCCGTAAGCACGGCCTCGTTGCCCTCGCGCACCACGTCCAGATGCCGCGTGTCGCCGTTGCGCACCGCGATGAAGTAGGGGAGCAGTTTGCCGCTCTCGTCCAGGACGGGGAAATAACGCTGGTGCTTCTTCATGACGGTGATGAGCACCTCCTGCGGCAGGTGCAGGTACTTGCGGTCAAACGACCCGCGCAGCGCCGTGGGATGCTCCACCAGGTTGGTAACTTCGTCCAGCAGGGCCGTGTCTTCGGGGATGTGCCCGCCCACCTCGGCGGCCAGGGCGCGGATTTGCGCGGCGATGCGCTGTCGCCGCTCGGCCACGTCCACGACGATGTTCTGGCGCGCCAGCGTGTCAAAGTACGCCGACGCGCTCGGAATCTCAAACGCGGGCGAGTTTTCCGAGCGCAGGCCGCGGCTCACGCGCCCGCTGGGCACATCGGCATAGACAAACGGGACAATCGCATCGCCCAGCAGCGCCACGAACCAGCGGATGGGCCGCGAGAAGTACACCTGGCTGGCGTTCCACCGCATGGACAACTCAAACTTCAGGCCCGCAATAACCTGGGGCAGGCGCTCGGCCAGCACCTCGCCCGCCGCCCGTCCAGGCTTCACCGTGCGGGCGACCACGTAGCGGCCGCCGTCCATGTCGCGCACTTGCAGCGCCGCGACGGCCACGCCCTGGCTTCGCGCGAACCCCTCGGCGGCGCGGGTGGGCTTCCCCTCGGCGTCAAAGGCGGCCTTGGCGGGCGGGCCTTTGATCTCCTGCTCCAGGTCGGGCTGGCGCGGCGCCAGGCCCTCCACAAAGGCCGCGATGCGCCTCGGCGAGCCGCTAACGCGAAGGGACCGATAGGACAGGCGCGCGTCGGCCAGCATGCCCGCCATCGCCTGTTCCAGTTGCTGGATGGCGCTGGTGATGTCGGCGGCGGGCAGTTCCTCCACGCCGATCTCCAGGACGAAGTCCTCGGGCTGGGTCGGCGCGGGCATGGGCACGTCGGGCGGCGGAACGGGCGCGGGCTTCAGGACGCCCCACGGGTGGCCCATCTCCTCGCGCTGGGCCACGTAGGCCTCGGCCACCGCGCGGGCCAGATCCCGCATGCGCGCGAAGTAGTGCGCGCGCTCGGTAACGCCGATGGCCCCGCGCGCGTCCAGCACGTTGAACGTGTGCGAGCACTTGAGGACGTAGTCGTGGGCGGGGATGACCAGGCGCGCCTCCAGGGCGTTCTGGGCCTCCGCCTCGTACAGGCGGAAGAGTTCCTGCAGGCGCGGCACCGACGCCCGCTCAAAGTTGTAGGTGCAATGCTCTATCTCCTGGCGCAGGAGGACGTCGCCATAGGTGCGGCCCGCGCCCCAGTCTATGTCCACGAAACTCTTGACGCCCTGGAGAAACATGACGATGCGCTCCAGGCCGTAGGTGATCTCCACGGCGACGGGATCCAGCACGAACCCGCCCGCCTGCTGGAAATACGTGAACTGGGTGATCTCCAGCCCGTCCAGCCAGACCTCCCACCCCAGGCCCCACGCGCCCAGGGCGGGCTGCTGCCAGTTGTCCTCCACGAAGCGCACGTCGTGGCGCCGAAGGTCTATGCCGAGCGCCGCCAGGCTTTCCAGGTACAACTCCTGCGGGTTGCCTGGGTCGGGCTTCAGGATGACCTGATACTGGTAGTATTGCGACCAGCGGTTGGGGTTCTCGCCGTACCGCCCGTCGTCGGGGCGCACCGATGGCTCCACGTAGGCCACGTTCCACGGCTCGGGCCCCAGCACGCGCAGGACGGTGGCGGGGTTCATGGTTCCCGCCCCAACCTGCACGTTGTACGGCTGCCAGATGAGGCAGCCTTTGTCGGCCCAGAACCGCTCTAGCCGCATGATGACTTCTTGAAACGACAACGCTCTGCTCATTCCCAACTCCCATGTCCAGAAAATACATTCACCGCAGAGAACGCAGAGACCGCAGAGGATTGGGTTTTTGTACCTCTCCGCATCCTCGGCGCGCTCGGTGGTGAATCCAATCAGCCCTACGCGCCGGAATCCGGCGTCTGCGCGTCTAGCGCCTGCCAGCGGCGACGCAGATCCCGCAAGAACGCCGCGCTCTTCAGCCGCCGCTCCATCAGGTACACGTCGTAGTTTTCCAGCAAGGTTTCCACCTCGCGGCGCACCCGATTGCTGAGCGGCAGCGTCGCGCAGGCCTCGTAGGGGCGCGTCTGCAAGAACCGCAGCACCTCAAAGGCCTGGGGCGACACGGTCTGCAACTCGGACTCGTCGCCGGCGCATCGCGGGCACACCAGCCCGCCCGCCGCGGGATCCATCACGTTCCCCTCGGACCGCAGCGGCTCCCGACACCGCACGCAGAAGAACAGTTCCGGCCGGTATCCCAGCAGCCCCAGCAGGCGCATCTCAAAGTAATGCGTCGTCAGCCAGAGGTCGCGCTCGCTGCTCAACCTTCGCAGCGACTCCACCAGCAACTCGTATATCGCCGCCTGGCCCTCTTCTTCGCCCGTGAAGCCATCCAGCAGTTCGGCGATGAAGTAGGCGCAGGCCGTGCGCCGCAGGTCTTCGCGAATGGGCCTGTAGGTCTCCACGCTCTCGGCCTGGGCCACGATGTCCAGGTCGCGCCCCCCGTGCACCAGCAGCCGCGAGCGCACGAAGAGTTCCAGGTGCCCGGCCTTGCGGCTGGTGATGCGGCGGATGCCCTTGGCCAGCACGCGCACCTTGCCGCGCTCCGGCGTGAAAATCGTCAGGATGCGGTCGGCCTCGCCAAAGTCGCCGCGCTTGAGCACAACCGCCTCGGTCCGATACTGTCGCTCCTGGGTCACGTCTGTCCCCCTGGCAGGCGTTCCTGCCCTCGCACCGAGATTATATCATGGGGCGGGGGTTCGGGCAAAGGTTTGCGCCAGGCGAGGGCGGCGACGGGGCGCCCGCGCGACTCAGTACAGGAACGGGTTCCCGACGCGCTCGCGGGCGATGGTCGTGGCCGGGCCGTGTCCGGGGTACACCACCGTGTCGGGCGGGAGCGTCAGGAGTTTGGTGCGGATGCTGGCGATAAGCCGGTCGTAGTCGCCGCCCGGAAGGTCGGTGCGGCCGATGCCCATCTGGAACAGGGCGTCGCCGCTGAAAACGACGCCCTGCTCGGCCAGGTAGAAGGCCACGCCGCCGGGGGAATGGCCCGGCACGTGGAGCACGCGCAGTTGCAGGTTGCCGACGCGCACGATGTCGCCGTCGCGCAGGAGCAGGTCGGGTCGGGATTGGGAGCCTTTCATCCCGAACCACGCCGCGCCGCCCCCCATCGCCAGCATGGGCGCGTCAGCCTCGTGGATGGCCAGCGTCGCACCCGTCGCGGCCACGATGGCGTCGTTCGCCAGCGTGTGGTCAAAGTGGCCGTGGGTGTTCAGGACGTACTCCACGTCCGCGCCCATCCGCTTGACGGCGGCCAGTATCGCTTTGGCGTCGCCGCCCGGGTCAATCACCGCGCCCTTGTTGGTTTCCTCGCACGCGATGATGTAGCAGTTGGTCATCACAGGCCCGACAACGAGAGTTTCAACCCGCATGTGCGCTCCTAGCGATGAGTAGCCATTGGCCGTTAGCCATTAGCCACTAGCCATCAGCCGTCAGCCGTCAGCCGTTGGCTTTTGAGATTCAAGCGAACCGATTATAATGGGCACGGCATGACTGTCAACAAGGAGGCTACGTCATGAACACACCCGCGCTGTCCACCATGTGGATGCAGCGGCGGCATGCGCACGTCCGCGAATTCTTGGAGGCCGGCAGGCGCGCCGGCTTTACGCGCTTTGAGTTGGGCCATGTGGTGCGGCCCGAAATGCTGGAGGGCATCACGCGCCGAGATGGGGAGTTCCCCAGCATCCACGCGCCGTGCCCCACCACGGTTGGCCTGGGCGGCAAGGATGGCATCGTCGTCAGCGCGCTGGACGAGGACAAGCGCCGCGCGGCGGTGGCGCTGCACATCCAGACCATGGACTGGGCCGAGGCGCTGGGGGCCAGGATTATCGTCATGCACATCGGGCATGTGGAGGTGGACCAAAGCCTTGAGCGCGAAATGCGCCGGCTGTACATCGCCCAGCAGGAGGATTCGCCTCGCTACGCGGCGCTGCGCCGGCAGTTGCAGGAGGCCCGCGCGGCCCAAGCAGCGCCCCACCTGGACGCCGTGCGCCGCAGTCTGGAGACGCTGTCGCGGGAGGCGGCCCGGCGCGGGCTGCGGCTCGCCGTGGAGAATCGCTACCACTACCACGAAATCCCCACGCCCGCCGAAGCGCACGCCCTGCTCGGCGAATTTGACAACGTGGAGTTCTGGTACGACACGGGCCACGCCCACGTGATGCACAACCTGGGGTTCATCCCCTACCGCGACTGGCTGAACGGCCTGACGGCGCGCCTGGCGGGCATTCACCTGCACGATGTCATCGGCACGCGCGACCACCTGGTGTGCGGCCTGGGCGAGGTGGACTGGGTTTGGGTGCGCGAGCACCTGAAGCCCGACACTTTCCGCACATGCGAGTTTGACTGGTACTTTGAGGCCGAGCATCTGTGGCCCGGCGTGGAGTTTCTTGCCCGGGCGGGGTGCTTGTAACTACGCGCGGCTGCCGAGATCGCGGAGAACCCTTCAGGCGGACTTGTGCCCGTATTCTCGGCGGTCTCCCCGTGCGCGGTGGTGCATTTGGGATGTCCGGGAGCAGGAGATGATCCCATGCGGCTTTCTCAACTCTTCGGCAACACGTTGCGCGACGCGCCATCGGACGCGGAAATGCCCAGCCACCGGCTGCTGGTGCGGGCGGGGATGATCCGCGCCGTCGGCAGCGGCATCTATGCGTTCCTGCCCCTGGGCTGGCGGGTGCTCCGGAAGATTCAGGCCATCATCCGCGAGGAGATGAACCGCATCGGCGGCCAGGAGATGCTCATGCCCATCGTCAACCCGGCCGACCTGTGGCGCGCCACGGGCCGCTACGATTCGGTCGGGCCGGAACTCGTGCGGTTCCAGGACCGGGCCGGGCGCGACATGGTGCTGGCCATGACCCACGAGGAGGTCGCCACGCTGCTGGCCGCCGGGGAAATCCGCTCCTATCGGCACCTACCCGCGCTCATCTACCACTTCCAGACCAAGTTCCGCGACGAGCCGCGCCCCCGCGGGGGGCTTGTTCGGGTGCGCGAGTTCGTCATGAAGGATTCCTACTCGCTGGACGTGGACGAGGCGGGCCTGGAGGCGCAGTACCAGGCGCACTACGAGGCGTATGCGCGCATCTTCGCCCGCTGCGGGGTGGAGGCCATCCCCGTGCAGGCCGCGACGGGGATGATGGGCGGCGCCCTGTCCCACGAGTGGATGGCCGAGAGTCCCCACGGCGAGGACACGCTGTTCCGGTGCGGCGCCTGCGGCTACGCGGCCAACGCCGAGGTCGCCGAGTTCGCCGTGCCGCCCCTGCCCGCCGAGGAGCCGCTGCCGCTGGAGGAAGTGGCCACGCCCGGCTGCAAGACCATCCAGGCGGTGGCCGACTTCTTGGGCGTGCCCACGAGCAAGACGATGAAGGCCGTGTTCTACACCGCAGGCGAGCGGCTCATCTTTGCGGTCATTCGCGGCGACTTGGAGGTGAACGAAGCCAAACTGTGCCGGGCGCTGGGCGTGGGCGGCGTCGCGCCCGCCGACGAGGCGGCGCTGGCCAGGGCGGGCATCGCGGCGGGGTATGCGTCGCCCATCGGGGTGCGCGGCGTTACGGTGGTTGCCGACCCCAGCATCACCACGGGGGCCAACTTCGTCGCGGGGGCCAACCGCTCGGGCTACCACGTGCGCAACGCCAACTATCCGCGCGACTTCCAGGCCGACATCTTCGCCGACATCGCCGCCGCATACGACGGCGCGCCCTGCAGCCGGTGCGGATCGCCCCTCCGGGCCACCCGCGCCATTGAGGTGGGCCACCTGTTCAAACTGGGCACGCGCTACAGCGAGGCGCTGGGCGCGACGTACCTGGACGCCGACGGCACGGAGCGGCCCATCGTCATGGGGTCCTACGGCATCGGCCTGGGGCGGCTCATGGCCGTCATCGTGGAGCAGCATCACGACGACTGGGGCATTCTGTGGCCGGCATCGGTCGCGCCGTATGATGTCCATCTGGTGGGGCTGAACCTGGAGGACGAAGAGGTGCGCCACGCCGCCGAGGACGTGTACGCAGAACTCCAGGGCGCGGGGCTGGAGGTGCTGTACGACGACCGCGCCGAAAGCCCGGGCGTCAAGTTCGCCGACGCCGACCTCATCGGCGTGCCGGTGCGGATCACCGTCAGCCGTCGCGCCCTGAAGCAGGGCGGCGCGGAGGTCAAGCGGCGGGGAGACCAGAGCGCGATGGTGATTCCACGCGACCAACTCCTCTCGGCATTGGAGGCGCAATGAGCGACACCAAACAGGTAGTTTCCATCAAAGTGGTGTACACGGAGGGCTGCCCCAATACTCCACCCACCATCCAGCGGATTCGCGAGGTGGCGGCCGAGTTGGGCATCGCCATAGAACTGACGGAGGTGCTGGTGAGCACCGAAGAGGAGGCCGAGGCGCACCGGTTCCTCGGAAGCCCAACGGTGCAGGTGAACGGGCTGGACTTGGACCCCGCCATGCGGACGCAGACCGCGTTCGGCTTCACCTGACGGAGGTATGGGGCATCGGGCGTGCCCTCAAAGGAGATGATCGCGCAGGCGCTGCGGGAGGCTGCCGAAATCTGAACAGGGGACAGCCCCCGCAACCTCGCCCGCCGCGCTGTGTTGTATTCTGCGCACGAATCCCCAACACCTTATCGGAGGAGGAGTATGAGCAAAGTGAAACTGCTGCTGGGGCCCATGCGTGTGCCGTTCCTCATCCTTGCGCCGGCCTGCGCGGTCGCGGGCTTGGGCACCGCGGTCTGGTCCAGGGGCGCGGTGAACCCCTGGCACGCGGTGCTGGCATTCCTCGGCGCGCTGTGCGCCCACATCAGCGTCAACGCCTTCAACGAGTACTTTGATTTCAAGAGCGGCGTGGACTCGCGCACCGTGCGCACGCCGTTCAGCGGCGGGAGCGGCACCCTGCAGGCGCACCCCGAACTGGCGCCCCAGGCGCTGGCGACCGCCATCGTTACCGCGGCCATCGTCGGTCTCATCGGCCTGTACTTCCTGTTCGTGTGGGGCTGGGCCATCGTGCCCCTGGGCCTGCTGGGGCTGCTGGTCATCGTCGCCTACACCCCGTGGTTCACCTACAATCCCGTGCTCTGCCTCATCTCGCCCGGCCTGGGATTCGGGACGCTCATCGTCATGGGGACGCATTTCGTCCTGACGGGCGAATACACGTGGACGGCATTTGTCGCCTCGCTGGTGCCGTTCTTCCTGGTCAACAACCTGCTGCTGCTCAATCAGTTCCCCGATGTGGAGGCCGACCGCAGCGTGGGCCGTCGCCACTATCCCATCCTCATCGGCAGGCGCAAGAGCAGCATCATCTACAACGCCTTCAACGCGGCCGCCTACCTGTCCATCATCGCGGGCGTTGTCCTGAAACTGCTGCCCGCGTGGGCGCTGCTGGGCCTGCTGACCGTGCCCCTGGCGGTGCAGGCGGGCCGCGCCGCGTATCGCTACGCCGACGACCTGCCGAAGTTGGCGCCGGCCCTGGGCCAGAATGTCCTCGTCAACATCCTGACCCCCGTGCTGCTTGCCATCGGGCTTTTCATCGGCTAGAATGCAGCCCGAAGTTCTACGCTGACAGGAGGACGCAATGCCACATCTCCGACTTGAGTACACGGCGAACATCACGCAGAAGGTGGACTTCCAGGCCCTGTTTGCCGACCTGCAAGGGGCGTTGTCCAGGGTGGGCGGCATTCCGATGGCCAACTTCAAGAGCCGCGCCTATCGCCTGGACGCCTACCGCATTGCCGAGGGCAGCCCGGACCAGGCGTTCGTCCATCTGGACATCCGCATGTTTGAGGGGCGGCCGGATGACCTGAAGCAGGCGATGCTCGCGGCGGTGATGGATGTGCTGAAGTCGCACTACGCGGCGACGGGCGCGGGGCCTGAAATCCAGTTCTCGGTGGAAATCCAGGACATTCGGCGAGCGGCGTACCTGAAATCGCCGTAGTATCCACGAATAACACGAATCTACACGAATGAGACGTAGGGCGGCTTCCCATCGCCGCCGGAGGCAGGGGGCAGGTTTCCAAGGTGCGACGCACTTTCGGAAGTGCGTCGCACCTTACCGCCAACACAAGTTCGTAGGGCGGCTCTCCGTAGCCGCCGGAACCTCACCCCCGGCCTTCGGCTTCCCCCTCTCCGCCAGCGGAAAGGGGGAACGAGGGGGTGAGGTAGCGAATCGGGCAGGTATGGGAACTTGCCCTACGCCCGCTAACCGCTATCCGCGAATAACACGAATCCACACGAATGGGGAATAGCAGACACGTAGGGCGGCTTCCCATCGCCGCCGGAGGCAGGGGGCAGGTTTCCAAGGTGCGACGCACTTTCGGAAGTGCGTCGCACCTTGCCGCCAACACAAGTTCGTAGGGCGGCTTCCCATCGCCGCCAAAACCTCACCCCCGGCCTTCGGCTTCCCCCTCTCCGCCAGCGGAAAGGGGGAACGAGGGGGTGAGGTAGCGAATCGGGCCGGTGTGGGAACTGCCCCTGCGCGGTTGGCCCTGCATTACGGTTTCTCCGCCACGATCAGCCGCACGATGCCCCATGCCCAGAGGCTCTCATCCTTGACCACGCGCAGCCCCGCGGCCCGCACGTTGGCCACCGTGTCGCGGTTGATGTCCTCGCCGATGATCTTCCACGCCAGCGGGTTGAGCGCGTCCATGGCCCTGGCGATCCCCCGCGACGTGGCGCGCATGTGCTCCAGCAGGACGATGCGCCCGCCCGGCCGCACGACCCGCGCCAACTCCCGCAGTCCCTGGACCGGATCGGGCACCCCGCAGAAGACCAGCGTCGCCACCGCGCAGTCAAACGCACCGTCGGCGAAAGCCAGGTGCTGGACGTCCATCTGGGCCAGGGCGGGGACGTGCGCGCCGCGGGCCGCCAGTTTCGCCCGCGTGCGCAGAAGCATCTTCATGCTCACGTCCACCGCCGTAACGCGGAGCGCCGGCGCGTAGTAGGGCGCGTTGAACCCCGTGCCCACGCCCACCTCCAGCACGTTGCAGCCCGCGACTTCCGCCCACACGCGGCTGCGCCACGGGCGCATGATGCGGCGCTCCAGCCGCTCAAAGATCCTGTCGTAGTGCGGCGCGACGCTGTCAAATCGGTCTTGCTGGCCCACGGTCATCGCCCCCGCGGTTCCGGCGCCGACTACGCCCGCCCCAGGACGGCCGTGAGGAGCGCCATGCGCACATACATGCCGTTCTTCATCTGGCGGAAGTAGGACGCGCGCGGGTCGGCGTCCACCGCGTAACTGATCTCGCCCACGCGCGGCAGGGGGTGCATCACGGTCATGGTCTGCTTGGCACGCTTCATGACTTCCGGCGTGATGACGTAGTAGTCCTTGACCATGTCATACTGCGCCAGGTCGGTGAACCGCTCCTTCTGCACGCGGGTTACATAGAGCACGTCGGCCTTGTCAATCACCTGCGACACGTCTTCCAGTTCCTGATACTCTAGGCCCTTTTGCTTCACTTCCTCAATCAGTTCCGGCGGCATGCGCAGGATGTCGGGCGAGACGAAGTAGAACTTGACGTTGTACAAGCTGAGCAGGCGGGTCAGGGAATGCACCGTTCGGCCGTACTTCAGATCGCCGACCATCGCCACCGCCAGCCCGTCCACGCGATTGTGGTCTTCCTCAATGGTGAACAAGTCCAGCAGCGCCTGCGTGGGGTGTTCGCCCACCCCGTCGCCTGCGTTGATGATGGGCTTCTCGCAGTAATGCGCGGCGACGGCGGCGGAGCCGACTTCCGGGTGCCGCAGGACGATGACATCGGCGTAGGATTCCAGCGTGCGCACGGTGTCGGGCAGCGACTCGCCTTTGGTTACGGACGAGTACACCACCTCGTTGATGGGGATGACCGCGCCGCCCAACCGCGACATGGCGGCGATGAACGACGAACTGGTACGAGTGCTCGGCTCGTAGAACAGCGAGGCCATCACCTTGCCCTGCAGCAGGTTGGAGTGGCCGACGCGCTCCACGATGATGCGCATCTCCTCGGCCAGCCCGAAGAGGTAGCGCAGGTTCTCGCGGTCAAACTGCTTGACGGACAGAATGTCCTGCCCCTTGAACGGATTGATGCCCTTGATTGGTTTTGGAGCCATAGTTTTCCTCCCCACAGACTTATGAGTTCACTCTTCGTGAGTATTTCACCGCGGGGCGCACGGAGACCGCAGAGGATGGGATTTTTGTCTTCCTCTGCGTCCTCGGCGCGCTCGGCGGTGGATACCCCCCTGTGCCGCTAACTCGCGTTCTGCTGCGGCCCTACCCGCTGGCCGAACCCCGGCTGGACGCGCACGCGGCCGCCCTCCCAGGCTTGTACGCCGCGCACCCAGGTCTCCAGCACGCGCGCCCCGACCTCCATGCCCTCAAACGGCGTCCAGCGGCATTTGGTTTGCAGGGTGTCGCCGCGGATGGTGGCGCGCACGTCGGTCTCCACCACGACGAACGATTCGGGCGACGTAGGGATTCCGAACAGGCGCGCCGGCGCGTCGTGGTACAACTCCACCAGCCGTTCCAGCGTCAGCCGCCCCTCGCTGACGGCGGTGAGCATGAGCGGGAGCGCGGTTTCCAGCCCAGGCACGCCAGGCGGCGGTTTGGGGCCGCGCTTCTCTTCCAGCGTATGCGGCGCGTGGTCGGTGGCCAGCATGTCTATCACGCCCAGGTTGTCCCACAGGGCCTGACGGTCGGCGGCTGTGCCCAGCGGCGGGCGCATCTTGCCCAGGCTGCCCAGCGCCCGCGCGTCGTCCTTGGTCAGGAACAGGTGGTGCGGCGTTACCTCGCAGGTTATGCGAGCGCCCTGCTCCTTGACCTGCCGTATCCACTCAATCTGCCACGCCTCGGACACGTGGCATACGTGCAGCCATCGCCCGGAGAGCCGGGCCAGCATTATGGCCACGAGCATGGCCGGGCCTTCGGCGTGCACGGCGATGGGGCGGTCGGCAGGCCACGCCTGAAACTGCCGTATTAGCGTTGACATGTCTTCCACCAGCAGCGGGCCGAAGGTGTGGCTCATGTACACCTTCATGCCCACGCACCGCTGCGCCGCTTCGGGCGCCAGTTTGGCATTCTTCCTCGTGGCGCCCCACCAGAACCCGTAGTCGCAGACGGCCTTGGCGGCGGCCCGCTCCTTTGCGGCGAGGGTCTTCAGGCTGGTTACGGGCGGCTGGTTGTTGGGCATGTCCAGCACGCAGGCGTAGCCGCCGGCCAAGGCCGCCGCCGTCCCTGTCAGAAACGTTTCTTTGCGGGTGCCGCCCGGGTCGCGCAGGTGCACATGCGGATCTATCCCGGCCGGCAGTCGGAGTATCTTGCCCATATCACCCTCACAAAAACGCCGAAGCGTCTGCTTCGGCGTCACTGCCTCACGTATTATAGTATAGCACCATTTCGTATGGATGCGGGCGTTTTTGGATCTCCCGCACGTCCGTCTCGCGTTTGTGGCGCGTCCAGAACGCGATCAAGTCCTCCGGGAACACGTCCCCTTCCAGCAGGAAGTCGTGCTCCGCGTCCAGCGCGTCCAGCGCCTCCTCCAGGCTGGCGGGGAGCGCGCGGATTCTCGCCTTCTCCTCGCCGGCGAGCGCGAAGAAGTTGTCCTCGTAGGGGCCGAACCCCTCGGCGCTCGGGTCTAGGTTCTGGCGGATGCCGCGGATGCCCGCCATGAGTTGCGCGGCAAGGGCCAGGTACACGTTGCACGTGGCGTCGGGCGGGCGGTACTCAATGCGCTTGGTCTCGGGCGTGGTGGCGTACTCCGGCACGCGGATGGCCGCGCTGCGGTTGCCCAGCGAGAAGAACAGCGAGACGGGTGCCTCGTACCCGGGCGTCAGCCTGCGGTACGAGTTGCTGCTGGGGTTGACCAGCCCCGATAGCGCCGCCCCGTGGCTCAGCAGCCCGGCCACATACGAAAGCGCCAGTCGGCTCAGGCCGGCGTAGCCGCGCTCGTCGTAGAACAGCGGTCGCCCGCCCTTGAACAGGTGTTGGTGAAAGTGCATGCCGTTGCCCGCTTCGCCCACCAGCGGCTTGGGCATAAACGTTACGGTCTTGCCGCGCCTGCGCGCCACGTTGCGGACGAAGTACTTGACCATCATCACGACATCGCCGCTCCGCACCAGGCTGTCCATCGGCACCTCAATCTCACACTGGCCCGCGCCGCCCACCTCGTGGTGGTGATACTTGACCGGCACACCGGCCTCCTCCAGGAGCACGCAGACCTCCGAGCGCAGGTCGTTGAGCGCATCTTGCGGCGGCGCGACATGGTATCCCCCATGCTTCGGGAGTCCCAGTCCGAAGCCGGCCTCGCCCATGCGCCAGTGCGCCTCCTCGGCGTCTATCTCAAACCCGCTGCGATGGGGTTCGTTGTGAATCGCCACGCGGTCAAAGACGTAGAATTCCAGTTCAGGCCCCCAGCGGCTCTCGTCGGCGATGCCGGTGCGCTTGAGGTAGCCTTCGGCCTTCGCGGCGATGCTGCGCGGATCCCACCGGAAGTCCTCGCGCGTTGTCGCGTCCACGATGCGGCAGATGAAACTGAACGTCGGGATCTCGCAGAACGGATCCACCCAGCCGGTCGCCAGGTCGGGCACCAGCACCATGTCGCCCGCTTCCACGCGCTTGAACCCCACGCTGGAGCCATCAAACCCGACGCCGTCCTGCATCAGGCGCTCGCTGAACTCCCGCGCCGAGATGGTTACATGCCGCCACTGCCCCCATAGATCGGCGAATTTCAGATCCACGAGGCGAATCCCGTTGTGTTGGACGAACCGCATCGCCTCCTGGATGTCCGCGAAGGCTGTCATCTCACCTCCTTGTGATGTCGCCTTGCCTTTGCTGGGCGCGGGCCGACGGTGCCGCACGCGAACGAATATTATACGTGAATGCGCGCTTGTGTCCAAAACGGCGCGGCGGGCAAAAAACAGGGAGGGTTTCGCCCCTCCCGTTTCGCCGCCAGCGTCGTCAGGCGACCCATTCCTCCACCAGCGCCATCGCCTCTGGGGTGTGCACGAAGTCGCAGAACCCAACCCGCGCGCAGACCTCGGGGTTCTGGGTGTTGCTGAAGAAGTACAGCGTGCGCTTGAAAGGCCCCTCGGCGAACGGCACCATGCGCGAACGGCCTCGCTTCTCGGCCAGGCGCGCGGCGAATTTGGACAGAATCGCGACGCCCATATTCGCCTCCACCGCCGAGATGGCCGACTCGGTGCAGCCCATGTCCACGATGGATTGTACCTTCTCGGGCGCGCCCAGGGCCCTTTCCAGCGCGCGCCACACGGGGTCGGACGGCGTGTGGCCGTGTTCGCGCACGAGCATGATGCCGGGCTCGGCCAGTTCGCGGAGGGACACGTGCGGGCGGTCGGCCCAGGGATGGCCGGCCGGCACCAGGAGCACCGTCTCGTCCTCCATGAACTCGCGCACGGACAGGTCGCGATGGTGGGGCTCGTAGGCCACCACGCCCATGTGAATCTCCTGGTCCAGCACGCGCTGCAGGGCCACCTCGGCGTCCATCGTTTGCATGTGGATGATGACCTCAGGGTGCCGCTGCTTGAACAGGAGGATGAGCCTGGGGAGGATGTACTGGGCGGGGGTGGCCGCGCAGCCGATGACGAGTTGGCCCACCAGTTTGCCCCGCAACGCGCACATGGTCTCCTCAATGTGCTTGGAGAGGCCCATCATCTGGCGGGCCAGGGGCACCAGGGCGCGCCCTGCCTCGGTCAGCACGACCGCGCGCCCCGTGCGGTAGAACAGTTCCAGGCCCAACTGCTGCTCCAGCGCCTGAATCTGGAGGCTGACGGCGGGCTGGCTCATCTTGAGGCGCTTCGCCGCTCCGGAGAAACTTCGCTCCTCAACGGCGCTCAGGAAGATCGCAATTCTGTGAATGTCCAGCATATAGCCTCTCGCGAAAACCTATTTGTGCACATTATAACAGACTCTCGCGAAAATGCAATTTTCCCCATTCGCGTGGATTGGCGTTATTCGCGGTTACAGAGGTCTATCCACGAATAACACGAATCCACACGAATGGAATAAATTCAGACACGTAGGGCGGCTTCCCATAGCCGCCGGGCGCCACGCCCCGTCCCCATTCGCGTGGATTGGCGTCATTCGCGGTTGTAGAGGTCTATCCACGAATAACACGAATCCACACGAATGGAATAAATTCAGACACGTAGGGCGGCTT
>Ga0078972_1011742_pt1 | contig 15477 bp, 12 predicted proteins | sample YelNatPaOPGAMG01_FD_67568 | JGI IMG/M metagenome (GOLD analysis project Ga0078972, IMG submission 67568) | Hot spring thermophilic microbial communities from Obsidian Pool, Yellowstone National Park, USA - OP-RAMG-01 (SPADES assembly) (version 2) | ecosystem: Environmental > Aquatic > Thermal... | reverse complement strand
ACCATAATCCTAATAATTTAAAGAGCAGAGAATTCGAAAAAATGAATAAAAATAAGAGGTTGTGCTGGGGAATAATCAGGAGAAGTAAAATTTTAAAGCTGATCTGTGATTAAACCTTAAAAACGGTGAAACATGAAAATTGCAATCATGGAGGAATTTACGCGTATAGGTGGAGGACAGACCATGGCTGCCACTATTTCCGAAATTCTTTCGAAATCAGGTAATTCGGTTGACCTTTATACTGACAAAGATCATTTTTTCCTCAGTGGGGAATACAGCAATATCTTCGGGTCCAATTTTTCTTTCAATGAAAACATGGGTGCGCCCATTATTTTTTTAAAGGCCGTTATGTTTAAAAGAAAACTATCAAAGATTAAGGGGTACGATTTCACAATCAATAACCATCCAAATATATTCCTTTACAAAGGTGACCTAAACATGATGCATACAGTTTCCTTAGCAGAACCAGTTCTTGGCGAAAATGGTAACATTGAAAAACCTGCGCTGCTCAAATTCATAAAATGTACAGGGATATATAAAATATACAATAATTCTGATTTCTGGGTACCTGGAAACTATAACAAAATCGTATCAGAAAGAATATTCAGGGCTTTAGGAATAGGTTCCATCAGGTACCATATAATCCCTTTACCTGTTAAAATGCCGGAAAGATTTGACTTATCCAATAAGAAGATGAATCAGGTTTTAATCTTTGGAAGAATAAATGTGGAGAAAAAATTGGAAATAGCTCTCGAGATGGCAAGAAAATGCAGTTTAAGATTTATAATTGCGGGGGCAGTGAACCCGGGAAATGAAAGTTATTACCGGTATCTTATTTCAAGTGCCCCGGAAAATGTCAGCATTGTAAAAAACCCTGATGAATCAACAAAGCACAAATTGTTCTGTGAGTCCGGTATTTTTTTGCATTTAAGACGCAGGGAGAACTTTCCCATATCAGTTCTCGAGGGCATTGCCTATGGGTGCATACCGGTAGTACCCAAGTTTGGGGGTACATGGGAGGATATTGTATCAAAAGGCCGTTACGGGATTGGCTATGAATCAGTGGATGATGGGATTGAACAATTACATGTGGCTTCCGGGTCAAGCATCGAATACAGGAAGACAATGTTTGAATCCAGAATTCGATTTTCAGAGAAAGAATTCTCTGATAAACTACAAATATTGATCGGTGACTTAATAGAAAATATAAAAAGATAGATATGGATATGGGCGAATTGAATTCACAGGATTTAACGATTGGCATACTTGGATACGAATATTTCGGATTCAAAAATAGTAAAACAAATGAACCAACATCTTCTCATGGTGGTTTTGGCTTTCTTACAAAACAAAAAGCAGAATATCTGGCGAACATCGGGATCAATGTGCACGTGTTCCTTCCCGCTTCGGCCTACGACCGCGAAAACAATGAAAACTGGGAAACGGAAGAAAATGGAGTATCTCTTCATTTTTACAAGTCTCCCGACAAGATGTCAGAAAACTTTTTTGAAAATATTTATGGTAAATTCACCCAGCACTGGGTAAGAAACATTAATCTGGACAATATGCTGAAATCCATCAGGGTAGATATATTTCAGAGCGAGGAGCCAGGATTATTCACACTTCAATCTATGAAATATTCCAAAAAGCAGGTGGTTGTTTTCCAGAACCCATATGATAGAGAAGATTTTAAAATAATGGAAAGGGCCGAGAGGGAGTATTTAAGTTGCCTGGATAATAAAATTCCTGCAAATGGTGATAAATTCAACAGACTAAAATTAAGACTGACAATGAGTTCCAGAAATTATGTTAAGAAAATTCTACAGTTGATTCCAAAGGAGTATATATATGCAGAAGCTAATTTCATATCAGAAAAGGTTAAAAAGATGTATGATCTCGACTTTTACCCAAAATATTTGCCAAATCCATATCATATAGGGACGCTGAATTATACGAAATCTAGCACACCAGCAGTTGTATGGATAGGAAGGTTTGATCCACAAAAAAGACCGGATATTGCCCTGTATACTGCTTCAAAGATGCCGGATATTGATTTCTATTTTATTGGTAAATCAACGGAGTATAAACCTTACAGAGATATCGAGGCTGGTCTCAAAAGTAAATTTTCAAAATATGACAATATACATTTCAAAGAATTTGTAACAGAGGAGGAAAAGTTTGAGATACTGGGGAAATCCTGGATATTCCTTAATTCTTCCGTTAGGGAGGGTATCCCTGCGACTTTTCTCGAGGCTATGAAAACTAAAACGTGCCTGGTGGCTTCAGTTGATCCTGATCAATATACTACAAACTTTGGAATTAAGGTCCAATACAACAACTACGGAGAGGCAATCAGGGAAGCCCTTAATAACAAACTTTACAGGGAGAAAGGAGAGCGAGGCTTTAACCATTTGACTCAAGTCCATGAAATTTCAAAAGTAATGGACAAACATCTTGATATTTACCGTTCTTTAGTCAAATAAATCAGCTACACAGATTTTTTATTCCGCAATTTAAAAAATACAAGGATCTCTCTCAAATACTTCACGACAACCTTAACAGGATTGGTGACGATTTTTGATTCACCGGAATTGCGTTCCTCCATACTTATGGGTATCTCAACAATCCCCGGATCAACCGCAACAGCAATTGCAAAGAGAAGAGGCTTATACATGCCGCTGTATGGCTCCAGCCCTGACATCATATGCCTCTTTATGAGGAAATAGCCGGAAAGTGGATCCTTAACTTTTCTTGAGCTGCTTATGAGAACATGAGAGAGAAATGTGGCGGTCCGGCTCACAAAACCCCTGTATGCCGGCCACCTGTTATATCCCCCTGGCATGTATCTCGATCCTATGACAATATCCGGATCAGCATCAAGCTTCTCAATAAAATCCGGTATGAAATCCACAGGATGCTGAAGATCGCAGTCCATTGCCAGAACATACTCGGATACACAGTAACGGGAACCGATAATCTGAGCGTTCAGTGTCCCCATTTTCGCCCTCCTCTGTATGATTCTCAGGGGGACAGGATAGGATTCCACGCGGCCCAGAACCTTCTCAACTGTACCATCCGTGCTGCCGTCATCAACAATGACAACCTCTGCTATGCTGTCAAGTTTCTCATATGTTATGATGTTGCTGATCTGATCCAGCCATTTCCCTATGTTCCCCGCCTCGTTTAGGCAGGCTGTAAGTATGCTCACAGTATGGCCAAACTTCGCCTCTCTGAGAAGAACATCCCCATCCTGAGCTTTAACGAATATGTTTACCACCTTATATTCCTGAAAAATACTCTGTTCCCATGCTGGGATCAAACAACCCGGTTTTGAACAATATATTCTTCATGAACGTCGCTGAGAATTGAATTGGCATATAAAATACTGCTCATTGTCAGACACATACGAATCAGTTCGCTTCCAGGTAAAGGATGATCAGTTTCTCTCAAGCACAAATATGCCGGCGCCCGGCAGTGAGGCGATGATGCTGTAGGTTCCATTTGAAAGGCCGTCCATGGCTATTGTCTGCAGCGAAGGGGTTGACTGGGTGGTTGTGGCCCAGAAACTGCCGTACTGGAAGACAAGATAGGTGAATTTTGAAAGATTTCCGTAAATGCCCGGAGACCATGGGGTGGAATATGTGTTAATATGGTTGCTGAAATATGGCATGAGGGAGTTTTCTGTCAGTATATATGCACCGGAAGGGATATCAGCGGATTCCCTCATAAGAAAAAAACTGGCGTTTCCACAGGAAAAAGAGTTTATGTCCTGCATTTCACTTCCGGCAGGCCTCTGCATCATGCTGACGGGGGAGAATATCCCGTATGGTATCATGGCAATCGACAGTACAATGAGAACTGCCCCTATGACAGAGATAAGGGCAGCACCTGATACATTTTTTTTCGTATTTGAATTCCTGATCGAATATTTCATTCTGGAACCGATTCTTTTGATGCGGGATTGCCATCTTCTTTTCATGTATTCTGATATTGTGATCATATTGCACACACCCATTACTGCGCCAAGAAATACCGGACCCAGGAGCATTGATCCGTACTGATATCCCAGCTGGTAATAGCTTGGGTACGAGGAGGGTATAGCGTAGAGCAGATACGGTACTGCCATTATGAGTGAAAGGGGAGAGAGAAATGGAAGAAATGCCGTGCCCTTAAAGATAAAAGTTGTGTAAAATATCTTCTCTCCATGGTTTGCGGATATGAATGAGAAAAAGCTGTGCGGGTTCGTAGCAAGCAGCATAAGGAGGCCGACTGGTGAATCCGAGGCAGCCCCTGATGCCCCTGTGCCTGGAAGGAGTGAGGTGAATCCGGCACCTGAAATATACCCCTTCATCAGCCCTGCAAATACCAGATACGCATAGAGAAGAGCAATGAAAACAACGAAATATGAGAACTGCGCAATGCCCCTCGGGTCGTGCCTGGATGAAAGCCAAACCTTTATGTCCTTACCGGATCGCGTCCTGAGGAAAAGCATCTCGTAAAGGAGGAGGACAGCAGCAATATAGATGAAGTTGGAATGAAGAGACACTATCATTGCAAGGGAAAAGAAATGTAGAATCCTTCTTTCGGCCATGAATGCGTAAAATGCAAGCAGAAAGAAGAATGGAAGGAAGGCCATGCTGTGGAACGGGAATGAAACAAGGCTCTGTGTGTAGGGTGACATCTCATAAACTATAAGAAATGATAGTGACACGACCTCCAGGGACAGTGCAGATTTTGTATGCCTGTTCAAAAGGCGTTTTGCTGTATAATAAAGGACATAGCCACCAAGGGCAACAAAAAGATCCTGGAATATTAGAAGAGATACTGGCGACTGGTATATTGCATAGACTGGTACCTGGAAGATCTCGAAAATTGTGAAATGCTCAGCAAGAATCGATTCTCCGATGAGTGGGGAATAGAAAAGCTTCCCGTGAAGGAAGGATTCAAGAAACTGGGCATGCATGCCAAGATCGTATCCGCTGTCTCCAAGTGAAAGATACTGTATCACCGAGAAAAGGGAAAAAATGAAGAAGAAGAATGCTGTAAGTGCAACAGCTATGGTATTCCCCGGATTCCCTAACATTAGGGATTTAAGTCTTCCAAGGGGAACCATGATCCATCTGCCTTTCATGTAACACGCTGCCATAGCAGAATGAAAATCAATATTTTAATATATCTCATCATACCACAGAGATCGTAATATTATGGGACACAGTCCAGTAACCGGCGAAGCCATCATCAGAGCCGTCCCAGCCTGGAACCCAGTAGTGTGAGAAGATGCTGTTGAAATGTGCAGGATTTGCTACACCAACTGCGTTTCCACCCAGGCCGGTCTGAGTCTGCGGTATAACGGAAATAGATGAGTAGTTCCAGTAGATGCCAGGATATACATTCACCCATCTGCCGGAATCCGCACCTATAACACCGGAGGAAAATGTGAAGTCCATTACAGGGGGTGAATTGGGTCCGTTGACCGGAAGGTCAGGGTATAGAAAAACAGTAATGTTGTTGGTACCGGCAGAGGAGGCTGGATTGAAAAGGTAAAAATGGAAAGACAGATTTCCGGAGGCATTGTGGGTCTGAACATTTGCCATTGCACTGTTTTCCCCGTATCCAGGCCTAACTGCAGGTTTGACTGTATCTGAATACCCCCATGGATCAAAGCTGTAGGTTGTGGATCCATTGAAGCCAAGGGAATTATTCACCCTCAGCCCAATGTTATAGGAACCCGGTGAATTGAAACCCCAGACTATTTCAGGCATGTTGAATCCTGATCTGATATCCTTCCCGTTGGAATACCATGTATAGTAATACGGGCCTTTACCACCAACTATTCTGGAATAAAGGGTGACATTCTCCCCTGCCCTGGCATGGGAAGTATTGGATGAAATGAATACATCAGGCGAACTGTAGACATGGATCAGAAGAACGTCAGAACCTGCGTATCCTTCCGGAGAGGAGACAGAAAGACCTATTACATGAAGTCCCGGGTCAAAAAAAGTTATGTTTGCGTCACTGGATGAAGAGTAGAATGTGGAATTTACAAACCATGAATATGTGTACCCGCCCTTGCCGCCTGTAACAGTGGCGCTGAAGTGAACGGAGTGGCCCTCAATGATCGTACCTAGGGGAGAGATGGAAACATCAAGGCTTTTGCCATGAACAGAGTAATGTATGCCAAAGGCTATGCCTGAGAGACATAGTGCGATTATTACTGTTAGAGATACAAGTGAATTCCGGTTAATGGTGAACACATGAACTGGATAAATATTATATTTTTGTAAAACAGTGATGAAAGCATGCAAAAACCAACACAACGAAACAACTTTAACCAGCAATTCACTTCCATATGGGAAATCCATTGAGGGTAGCAGTAATAGGTTCACTGGATATAGAGTGCATGGGAGGGGGTGAAGCAAACACCATCATGTTTGCCAATATTATGTCTAATATGGGATACAATGTGACATATTTTGGTTCGGGATGCACAGGCAGCAAAGGCCCCACAGCAGGTAACGGCACAAAAATGCTCTTCAATTACAGGCCATCATCTTTCAGGCATGATCCAATGGCCCACCCTAAGGTTCTGCAGATATCAAGGCTTCTTTCAATGGGTCTCATAGGACTATTTGGTTTCAGAAAAACAAAAAGAATACTGGAGGGTTTCGACATATACTACTTCGCGAACCCAACTGTGCTTTCAAGAAGGATCATACCTAAAGTGATTGCCCAGGGAAAGAGGGTCATTATTGCAAATCACGGTACTTTTTTCGAATATCTGGGGAATTCAAGTAACTGGATACTAAGGGTAGCCGGCGAATTGGCCGGAAAAATGCTGCTGGAACCTCTTAAAATTTATGGGGACGGAATTACTGTACATACCCAGAACAGTTTCCAGACAGAATATTACAGAAAAATGGGATTTGATTCCAGAAACATTATGGAAGCCCCGCAGCATAATATTGATTTTTCCAGGTATTCCATAGCGCCGGTAAGAGAAGGTTTTTTCGTCGCGTTCCTGGGTAGGCTAACTGAGAGCAAGGGCATTAATCTGCTCATAGATGTGGCAAACATGAATCCCCAGATGGTCTTTCATGTTATGGGCATGGGGCATATGATGCGTGAAATCAATTCAGTTCCAAAATATAACAACATCATTGCTCATGGTTTTGTTCAGGATGATGATAAGCGGAAAATCCTTGCATCATGCGATGCTATGATTGTACCTTCCATGTTTGAATCCCTCTCCATAGCTTCAATAGAGGGACTGGCAAGCGGCCTTCCACTGGTTGCTTCACAGACAGCCCAGGGGATCAGGTATATCATCTCCAAAGACTCAATATTCGGAAAACTCCTTCCCAGGGATGCTGAATCGTTTTCAGTGGAACTAAGAAGATTGATGAGGAGAAAAGAGGAAGCGTACAGTGAATATCTTCTTGAAAGAGAAAATATAAGGGAATCAGCAATGAAAAAATTCGATGAAAAATCACTTTTGAATAATCTCATTAAGATCGCAAAATGCAATATAAATTCTGAAGATCTTAAAGAAAGGAAGTTTCCTGATATTACCACATACTTCTAGTTTCCAGCATGATGAAATTATGCAGTTGAAATGAGAGTTCAGCCAAAAAGCAAATGTACTCAAAGATACTACAGGGTGGAATCGGAAAAAAGGAGAATTGGAGATTACTTATAATGAACAGCCCTGAATATGTATGGAAAAATCCCGGTGACAGCAGTTTCATTCTGAATGTTTATAAAGTGGAACTTGGAGAAAGATGTGTTTACATCGCAGAACTTGTAAGTTCTGGTATTGAAGGCGTGGAGATTGCCGGTTTTGGCGAAACTGTGAATGACTCTCTATGGAATATGGCTGAAAGCCAGTATCCTGTGAGGAATTTCGCAATTCATGCCCTCTATGACCGATATACAAAAAACATGGGGAACTGGCCCGACGAGGACAGGAAGCTGCTGCTGATTGAGCATAATCACACTGTATCCATTGAAAAATTCTATCATGAGATGGAAGAGAACTGATCAGATTTCTTCATTTGTTGGATAAATAATACCGAAACAGGTATTATGCCCCTTGAACTCAGACAGTAGGTATTTTTTGATATACTAAGATGGCAATTGCATTGGCTGCAGGGTATTTAGAACCATACTTAAATCTTAGCGCATCATCCATAGAGGTTTCTTTCCATAAATTTAATCTACTAAAACGTTTTAAAAAATGGGTTTTACTGAAATTTATTCTATGTGATCGAATTAGGTCGTCAACCTCTGGATTATAGCCCAATGGAACGGTAATCACTAACCGGCCATTTTCCTCCAAAAGTCCTATAATATTTAGTAAAGCTTCCGTCATTTTTCCATATTCGCGAATCGGTTCATCAAAACCTATATGTTCAAAAGTGGAAATAGAAACTATGTTGCTGAATTTCTTCCCTGGATTATAATTTACAGCGTCCTCGTTTATTATATTCTCTCCTATCTCGTATTTATCTAAAATAGTGTGGGACATTTTTAAATATTTTGAAAGAACATTCCCAACTTCCAATAAGTTTTCATCTGTTTGCAGATTTAAAAATTTTATTATGTACGGTATTTCCACCACCCTTTCTGTATAAACCGAGTTATTTTTGTTAACAAAATACCTATATTTCAAGTTCTCTATTTTGAAATGCTTATGTAATAATAGAAAAGAAACAGGTATAATTAATTTACGCATTATCTTTTTCCCGATAAAACGTAAAAATGCCTTCATTGAACGTAATGAAAGATTAAACAATCCCTCATTTATGTAAATTTCCTTAGCTCTGTTCAAAACTGATTTCTTGCGTACGTTTAAGTTGTATCCACTGAAATAATTATGGGAGTTAAAACGATAATTATCCTCCATTTCACTGCCATTTCTGAAGTCCATAAAATAGTACCTTAAACCTATAGTTAAACCTTTATTGCACCAATTGCGTTACCTATCTATGTATGCTAACATGTATCCTTAAATGTGGAAACCTTTGGACACGAGTGTTTTATAAGTGCTATTTGAATCTTTCTTGACTTACAGACATATCTTCCTTACAAGGTACTCTTCATGCAGAATTTTTTCAAAACCTTCTGCTTAGATATACGCAAGAGTATAATGGAAACTCTTCAGTTCTCACTCGAGAAGATCATTTTTAAATCTTAAGATTTTTATTTGAAGCATTGAGTTAATGAGAAGGGATCATTTCATTCTTCTTTTCAACCCTTTTGGCGCTTTCTTTGTAAACATTCGCCATGTAGGATGAATATGGGAAATAAGATCTCTTCCACAATGCTCAATGTATATGTATCCTTATACCTGGGATAGTCTTGCTTCATATAATTGATGTGCACATAATGTCCCATAAACAAATGTCCCTAATGATTCAATGGCCCTACCCTGAGGTGGTTACACACAGTTTTTCAGGAAGCATATGATATTATGATGTTTTACGAGAACGTGGAATGGGTTAGCAGCATTCCACACGCACATGTAAAAGGATGACTTGACCGTATTTCGTGTTTTCCTTAAGGAATTATTGGCTTTGAAAAAATCAACTAAAATTTGACAATGCCAAAAATAACTTTATTAGAGGGTTTTGCTCCGAAAAATCAGGATTGCAAAGGTTCTTTGGGAATAACTGTCAAGGATATTTTGCAAAATTACTTCATATATCTGGAAATATTTTCGTCTTGATTAATTGATATTATAACTATGGATGAAATGGGAAATGGCCATAAGACAAACTGTAGTTCGAACAGATATCATTCATCAATGACCGGCTCTTTAATGGTGAATCTTAATAATTTTCCGAACAGGTATTCTGGCAGTCCTATAAGGAGCGCCTTTGTTCCTTTAAGATTATATTTAATCATAAGATCATGATATCCTATACCATTAACAAATAGTATATCCCTGGTTGCGATGATTCTCCTTTTAATTTGCATAATTTTACTTTTTTCATATCTTGACTCATGCCCGGAACTCATCCCTTTAACATCAAAGCATGTTATTGGCAAATCTATTGAAACTGTTTCAAACAACCCCATATTCCTAGCTTTTTTATTAAGATAAAGATCCTCGGCATAGTTCAGGTCCGGAAAACCACCAACTTTATTGAATAGTTCTTTCCTTCCGATGTATAAGCTGGCATTACATTTCTGTCCAATAATTATAAAATAATAAATCTTACTTTTATCAGTCTTTTCAAAGAAATCAACGGCCTTGGATATGCCTAGATAACCAACATCAAATTCAACGTTTATGATTACCTCACCTTTTGAATTGTCAATGGCAATTTGCCTGCCTTTTCCTCTGGTACATTTCTGCCTGATTGCTATTACCCTCCCTCCGTATTCCTTTATTTTTCCAAAAGTGCCGTCATCAGAGTTGTTATCAACTACTACAATTTCATATAAATCGCCAAGACCCAGCAGTGGATTTATAAAATCTTCGACCAAAGGAGCAGACCTATAACATGTGGTGCATATTGAATAACGAGGCGCCATCTATAATCAGTTTAGTTAAGATGAATACTTCTATTTTTCGATTCAAATCTATTCTTTTATTTTTTTCAATTGCATTAATGACCGTTTACAGGTTCGAAATGAAATCCTGGTAAAATTAATATACTTAACCCTGGCACCATTCTTTTGTCTTGTTTGCGTCGTACCCATCTTCTATTTTATTTCCAGAAAGGACCATCTCATATATTTTCATAAGCCCCTCCATATGCTTCTTAGGATTCAGATTATTTAATATAAATTGCCTCCCATTCTTCATTAATTTGAACGTAGAGTCATCCTTATTTTCCAATATTTTTTTAATCTTTTCCGCAATTTCCTTTGGCGAAGATATATTAACAAGGTATCCAGTTTTGCCATCCTGTACAATTTCAGGTATACCTCCTATCCTTGACCCAATTGTTGGAACAGATCTGAGGAGAGATTCCTGTGCCGAAAGTGCAAAGTTCTCCCAGTATTTTGATGGAACAACATTGCAGATAATATTTTGATAAAACTCCTCCCTCTGCTCCCTGTTTATTTTGCCCAACCACTTTACCTTCGATTGAATTCCAAGCTCTAATGATAATTTCTTAAGTTCACCCTCAAAGGGACCTGTTCCTGCTATTATCAGATTATAATCTGGATTATCTGAACTAAACATTGAAAACCCTCGCATGAGATCGTCCACGCCTTTATACCATTCAAGCCTTCCTATGAATCCTATGCTTTTTCTTGTTAGTATCTCTGCATAATTTGGCTCTTCTTGAACCACGGAATCATCAAAGAATGAATATGAAGGAAGATGGACTGCCGGATGGTAGCCATTGGAAATTAAATAATTCATTACAGAATAACTTGGACAGAGAAGAGCCTTAATTTTTTTTTCAGCCAACCATCTAAAATTTCTTTCCAGCAGTATTTCATAGGGTAGATGTGAATGTATCTTACAACCAGTGAAACCACATCTTATTCCTATTCCACCCTCGCATATAACGTTCCCAGGTTTGACGAGTGTGGAAAGTGGGCACACTATGAGTGCGTCATGAGCGGTGAAGACAACGGGGGTATTCTTTGAATTAAGAAATTTCGAGATTGTGGCAAAAGCGATACGAAAATGATGAAGATGAATAATATCGGGCCTGAATTCATCATAGATGTTCTCAAGCTGAATAAGCAGGTTTCCCTGTGTAGTGATATCTTGGAACGCTCTCTTAATTGAACCGGATGTTATTTTTATTTGAATTTTATCCACTCCATTTTGAAAAGATTCACCGCCTGTCAAGGTCACTGTAAGTGTCTTTATTCCCATCTCAGTGAGTTTTTCATCCGTGTTCTCTATATATGCCTCAACCCCTCCGATGGGGCCGGAAATTGAGTTTAGTCTCAACAATCTCATGTAATGCTTTATTGAGACTTGGAAAATAATGTTTTTGTTAACTGTTTCATTGTTTTATTGAATGTCAATCTCATCATACCAATTACTGTTGCTCATAAATTCGTTGGTAGAAGAATATTTGGTTTAAGAAATATAAATCTTCTAGCTAACAGTTTTTGACTACCAATGACTTAATATATACATAATGGGATAAAAAATGATAAAAGGTCAGCATTAGGATATTTTAACGTCATTTCATGTTCCTAAGATAGTAAGTTTTGGGTATTGCCTGCCAATGTGTGTAAAAATTATAAAGAAATATATGGTCTTAGAAATACGATCATGAGAGTAGCATTGTTAACCTCAGATTGATTTAGACCGGTTTAGCCGTTTAGAGAATAAAATATAGGCCCTGTTCATTAAAGAGTATAGACCGCTCCAATAAATCGCTACGAAACACCTTATAAATATGGTGATTAAAATGATTCTATTGTTATAATTCCTCAGTATGGCCATAAAAACGTTCTTGGCATCTGGTTTCAGGTACGGATCTGTTAAGTTATAAGTTAATAAGATTTTTCTGATTCTAAAGACAGAGATCTGATAATCAATAATTTTATGAATTTTAGAATTTAAAAATACTTCCTTCATATATGAGAAAGAAGCCAATTGTTTGTCTAAATATCTGAGGTAGGAATCATAATTTGAGTCTGATGGTTGGATGGACTGGCTTGATGAGCTAAGGTGTTTCCTGTAAAGCGACAGTATTTCCGGGTCCTTAATCCCGAATTTATTTTCATCAAAAATGGTGAAAAAGAAGAACCAGTCTTCAGAAGCTTCAAGTAACCTCAATTTGTCTAAATATTTCATTATAAATTTCTTTTTTATTGAAATCGAGCTTCTGTTATAAGCATATAAGTTTGGTTTTTTAAGGTCTTTTTCAGTTATCACGTGAAAATTAGAACTCCTATCTGGCAACAAATCCATTCTATATGGTTCATGGTAGAAGGACACCGTATCATTTTTGTAGTACACAAAATTATCGTCAAAATTTTTGACTAGCTTCAATAATTTGTTCGGCATGAACACATCATCATCGTCTAGGAATGTTACTATCTCACCGCTGGCTTTCTCTATTCCCTGGTACATATATTCTCCTACACTGCCATCCAATATGTAATGATGCAAGTTCAGGGAATTAAATTTTTCCGCGTCATATTCAAAATTCGTAAATAGTAGTACCTCAAATGAGTCTTTTTCCAATGTTTGATCTACCAAGGAATTTAGGGCGGTGGATAGGAAATTCACTCTGTTATAAGCTGTTACAATAACTGAAATCTTTATTGGCATCTTTACCATACTAAAGTAAATAATCATTATTAGTTTTTTGACCGTAAATTGAAAAGTGAAACTGGAACGCCAGGTTCATAACTCTTAATAAAGATAACGAGAAAATGAATATCAACGAGATATATAAACGAAACAAAAAATAATTTCTGAAACTAGTCACCCCTTATACCTTATAAAAATTATATGCATTCCGTCGGAATAGTGTGCTTGGAATATCTTAACTAGAATAGTTTTAAAATAGTTGAAGGAATCGCACACGTTTCTAGAATCACAGGTATCTATTTTTATCTTAACCACAATAATTTATGAAACTTTTAATTAGTGCATATGTTATTCTTTATTGTGAAAAAGAGAGTCATACTTACTCAATATCCATCATTTACTGGTGTTGGAAAACACGTTAAGCAATTAATGGATATTGATCAGTCCAATACCGAGGTTTACAGTCTCGTATTTAAAAGGAATTCTGTTAATAGACCCTATTATGGTGAAATTATCCAAGGAAAATTTCAAATTCCATTCACTTCAGGATGGTATTTAAATTCTGGTTTTCAACGTTTTGCCTATCCAAAATATGCCAATGATTTGAAAAAAAAAGATAGAAGTGGAAATTACTTTTTTCATTATTCAGATTTCGGATTACAACCGTTCACTTCATCCGAAAACAGCGTATTAACAATTCATGATTTCTTTCTTCTATCCCCAAAGTACAAAATATATAATTACAAGGCACAGCCATTTCTCAAAAAGAATATTAAAAAATATTTAAAATTCAAAAACCTTATAGCGCTCACTAAGCATGTAGCGGAGGAAACATTGGAATATGGCTTTGATCACAAACCAATAGTAGCTTACCCGTATGCTGGAGAGCACATTTTTAAGTATTCAGATAAAAAGAAATGTAGGGATTATTTCAATTTACCAAGTGACAAAAAACTTGTTCTTTCTATTTCTTCAAATGATCCCAGGAAAAATAATAGAGCAGTGATAGATACTATAGGTCTACTGGACAAAAGTTTTAAATTAGTCAGGGTTGGACCTCCCTTTGAAAACGCTTATAATTTCAAGAATTTGTCAGAGTATGAGATAAATTTATTGTACAACGCTTGTGACGTTTTCCTTTTTCCAACACTTGACGAGGGGTTAGGGGCCCCTCTGTTAGAAGCTATGGCAGCTGGGATTCCAATAGTTTCATCTGACATAGAAGCAGTAAGAGAAATTTGCGAGGATTCAGCGGTGCTGGTTGAACCAACACCTATTAATATTTCTAAAGGTATAAAAGACGCAATTAGCAATAGAGACGAGTATATTAAAAAAGGGCTGAATAGGAGTTTATTTTTTTCTCGTGAAAATTTTCAAAAAAGTGTAAAATCTGTGTATGAGAAAATTTCATAACCAAAATATTGTCTTAAATGTCTATCACCATTGCAGGCTTCTAAGGGAACTTGTAAATTTCTTTTACCGTGTCACTTATCTTAACGGAATTGAAACAAGTTCTCTTGAGGATTAATGAGAGTATCTTCGGTTGAATTTTCGAACTAGAAGTGCTTATCTTAAGGCTGTTGAAGATTTACTAAACATTTCATTGAAAGATAAAACTCCAAGGCTGAAATGATTCTCAAGCTAGCTCTTCAGATTTGCAAACTTGAATTATCAAATAAATACATTAAGGGTAAGTTTTAATTTTGGACATTTATCACATGTTGTGAGTTAAATCAACAAAAAACAAAGATTGCACGTTAAAGTAATCAGAAAAACAGCGGAGAAGATATGAAAATTCTACAGATTGCACATGGGCGAATAATTCCTAGCTATTCCAGCGCTTACTCACTGAGATGCCATACACTAATTAGGAAAACAAAACGTAAGATCGTTTCAGTAGCAGGTGCAGTATTCAGAGATGAAAAGGCTGATTATTCAGAACAATATAGATCTATAACACTGACTGGATTGTCTTATTTCAGGGGAAATAGATCACTTGAAATTTATATTTCTAGGAAAAAATTTTTAAGACACAAATACCTGAAAAGATTAACTGACCTTGCTAGGAACTCTGATGTATTAATCTTTGAAGGTCCCTGGCAGTATCCACTTATAAAGGATCAATTAAATGGCAAACTTGTAGTTTACGATGCTCACAACGTTGAATTCCTTCTAAGAAGTGGAAATATCTACGAAGATGAATGCAAAAGAATTGAAGGCGAACTTCTGGCCAGGGC
>Ga0078972_1011741_pt1 | contig 15478 bp, 12 predicted proteins | sample YelNatPaOPGAMG01_FD_67568 | JGI IMG/M metagenome (GOLD analysis project Ga0078972, IMG submission 67568) | Hot spring thermophilic microbial communities from Obsidian Pool, Yellowstone National Park, USA - OP-RAMG-01 (SPADES assembly) (version 2) | ecosystem: Environmental > Aquatic > Thermal... | reverse complement strand
TCCCCCTTTGAAAAAGGGGGATAAAGGGGGATTTTTGAAATGTTTGGAAAAATTTAGTTTTAGCAGAAAGTATTATTTTCACTTATTCTAGAAAATGTCCGAACTAATGTCCTAAGTTCAGATAATAAAAATTTGTGTTCTTTGATCTTTTATGATATAATACATTTGTGATATAATACATTTGCTTCCCATTAATCTAATCAAGCATTAATCACTAAAATACCTGATAAAGTCAGGAGTTATCAACAATGTCTACTGATTTAATTAAACAAGTTTCAGAACCAATAAGCGCTGATAATCCCGCTGGAAATCAATTAGAAGACGATCCTGATTATGATAAAATAAACACTGAAATTCAAAAAGTGGGTTCTCTTCATGGAGAAGTAGTTGATTGGGGCGAGGTTGTCAGGGCAGGCACTGCTATATTGACACAAAAATCAAAAGATATATCAGTAGCGATCTGGCTCTGTATGGGATTATATCAAACGCAAGGATACAAGGGGCTTAGCATTGGATTAGAAATATGTAGTAATATCATAGACAAGTTTTGGGAAGTCCTTTATCCGCCTCTTAAACGTATAAGAGGTCGTGCTGCACCGATAATATGGCTTTCTGCAAGGCTTACTCCGCTTGTGACTGAAAAAGCTCCAACCAATAGCGATGCAGAAGCAGTCATATCTTGTGCTACTAACTTAGAAAAATTTGTTGAGTTATTAGATGCAAAATTTGGCGATAATTCTCCTACCAAAAGCGATGCCCCTAATATTCTTGATTTGAGAAAGGTAATTCAATCCTATGCGATCAAGTTCAAAGTAGAGGAAAAGCCAGCCCAAGCAGAAGTTATAGAAAAACCGCCAGAACAACAAGCAACACCTTCTACTACGGTCACAACTGCGTCTGCAACTTCACCTCCGACTACAGGGCAAGCAGTGGAGTTCACGTCGGTTGATAGTGCTTATCAATTTATTATGAGGGCAGCGAATTTCTTGCGCGAAAATAAACCAGATAATCCCATACCTTACAAGCTCAGTAGAATAGTAAAATGGTATCCGATGACCAAGCTTCCACCTGCGACAGATGGAAAAACACAAATCCCCGGTATTCTTCCGCAACTCGTCCAAGCGTTTCAAAACTTAATAAATAGCGCTGAGTGGGATATATTATTAAAACAATCAGAGGCAAATTTCCCTAACGCCCCTTTATGGTTTGATTTACAGAGGTTCATAGACCGTGCTATGACAGAATTGGGGGCATCTTACGAATCTGCACGTCAGGTTATCAGGGAAGAGATGGCGAATTTAGTCCGCAGATTTCCGGGCATATTAGACCTTCAATTTAAAAATGGGATACCTTTCGCTGATGGACAAACTAAGATGTGGGTAGAAGCGGAAGTTTTGCCATCAGTTGCTACAACTATATCAGAATCCGGCGGAGCAAAAGTCTCAGAAGAAACTACATCAAAAAAAGATGGCATTGCAGAAATTGTCGCAGAAGCACGACGAATAGTTGCAGGCGGAAAGCTTGAAGACGCTTTATCTTTGTTGAACGGTCATCTTATCAATGCCAGTCTCCGTAGAGATCAATTTTTATGGCGTCTTAACCTCGCAAAACTATGTCTTGATGCAGGAAATGCAAAGCTTGCGTTGCCACAGTTGGAATCGCTTGATGAAGAAGTCCGTCAATTCTCATTAGAGCAATGGGAACCTGATCTTGCAGTTGATGTCCTTAGGTCACTTTTGCAGTGTAGAAAAAAGCTAATGCAGGATATTAAACAACCTTCTCCTGAATTAATGTCAATTATCAATGAACTATATTCACGTCTCTGTCGTTTAGATGTAGTATCAGCTTTAAATTTAGATAGCGCTTAAGGAATAAATCACAATTAGCCGATGTTTTATGTCATACCATTAATATTTTAGAAAGGAGTGGATATTATGGGACAATCAATTCCCCCGAGGGAACGAGTAAACATAACTTATAAACCAGCTACAGGTGATGCACAGGAAAATATAGAACTGCCTTTTAAGCTTCTAATGATGGGAGATTATACACTTCGCCCTGATGATAGATTGGTTGAAGATCGCAAACCCATTAATGTAGATAAAGATAACTTTAATGAAGTTATGAGGAGTCAAAACCTGTCGTTAAAGTTAAATGTGGAAAACAAACTATCAGAAGAAGGCGGTCAAATGGCTGTCGATCTGAAGTTTAACACATTGAACGATTTTAGCCCCGAATCAATAGCCAATCAAGTTCCTGAGATGAATAAACTAATGCAGTTGCGAACAGCACTTCAAGCTTTGAAAGGTCCTCTCGGCAATATTCCAGAGTTCCGAAAAAAACTTCAGGAACTATTAGATGACGTTGAAGCAAGGGAGAAATTACTTAAAGAATTAGGAGTATCAGAACAAAAAGAAGAGGAATCTAAATAATAGATAATAGTTATTAGATAGTAGTTAGTAGATAATAATTAAATAAATAACTGCTAACTACTAATAACCAACAAAAATGGGGGTGAGATAATGGCTGGTATTGATGAACAAAAAGAAGCACAGCAAGAGGTAACTACTGAGGAGGAAACATCGCTTCTTGATGCAATTTTAGCGGAAACAAGAATAAGACCTACTGATGAGGGTTATTCTGTCGCTCGTCAAGGTGTCGCCGCATTTATTTCAGAATTGCTTAAGCCCACTCGTGAAGGGGCAAGAGTTCAGCAAGCAGTTGTCAACGAGATGATAGCTGAAATTGACAAAAAGTTAAGCGCACAAGTTGATGAAATAATTCATAGTAAAGAGTATCAACAACTTGAATCCGCATGGCGTGGGCTTAAACTCGTAGTTGATAGAACTGATTTCCGTCAGAATATCAAAATTGAACTTCTGAACGTATCCAAAGAGGACTTACTTAACGATTTTGAAGATTCACCAGAGGTTACAAAATCAGGTCTTTATAAAATTGCTTACTCGGATCAATATGGCACTCTTGGTGGACAGCCTTATGGCGCGATGATCGGCAATTATGAGTTCGGTCCTGGTCCTCAAGATATTAAACTTTTACAATATATAGCAAGTGTCGCTGCGATGGCACATTGTCCGTTTATTGCAGCAGCGGGACCTCAGTTCTTCGGTCTGGACGACTTCCGTAAACTTCCGAACCTTAAAGACCTTAGCTCAATATTTGAGGGACCACAATACATAAAATGGAACTCATTCAGACAATCGGAAGACGCAAGATACGTTGGTTTAACTATGCCAAGATTCTTGTTGCGTTTGCCGTATTCGCCAGAGACTAATCCTGTCAAAGCGTTTGAATACAGAGAAAATGTAAGTGACGGACATGAAAAATATCTTTGGGGAAATACAGCTTATGCTTTTGCAACACGATTAACAGAAAGCTTTGCCAACTATGGCTGGTGTCCACATATTATAGGTCCTCAGTCTGGTGGTGCGGTAAAAGATTTGCCGATGCATCAGTTTGAATCTATGGGCGAAATTGACACCAAAATTCCAACTGAGATTTCCATTACAGACCGTAGAGAGCTTGAATTGGCTGAACAAGGATTTATAAGCCTTGTTTATAGAAAAGGTAGCGATAACGCTGTTTTCTTCTCTGCGAACTCCGTGCAAAAGCCAAAGACCTTCGGCGATACCGCAGAAGGCAAAGCAGCAGAGACAAATTACAGGCTTGGCACACAATTACCTTATGTGTTCGTTATTGCACGTTTAGCACATTATATCAAGGTTATGCAGAGAGAAAATCTCGGAAGTTTTAAACAACGAAATGAACTTGAACGTGAGTTAAACGATTGGATTAGGCAATATGTATCGGACACAGATACTCCGCTTCCTGGTGTCCGTCAAAGACGACCTCTTCGTCGTGCTCAGATTACAGTTGAGGAGGTCCCTGGTGAGGCGGGTTGGTATAAGGTTAGTATGAAAGTTCAACCGCACTTAAAGTATATGGGTGCCTTCTTTGAACTTTCATTGGTCGGTAAACTGGATAAATAACTTCAACTGAAATGTAGATTTATATCTACACAAGAAAGGAGAAACTTCTATGCCACTACCATTTCATATGTCCATAACAGGACAAACACAAGGCAATATTACTGAAGGATGCTCTGATATACAGGGAAGGGAAGATACTTGTCTTTGTCAGGCACTTGACCATGAGATCTATATTCCAAGAGACATTCAAACTGGATTGCCAACTGGGAAAAGAGTTCATAAAGCTATAACAGCAACAAAAGTGTTTGATAAAGCCTCACCCAAACTATATCAAGCTCTATGCACTGGTGAACGTATGTCTGACGTCACCTTCAAGTTTTATAGGACACCACCAACGGGTGGCGAAGAACATTATTTCACTATTAAATTACAGGATGCTATTGTAGTTTCAATGAAGCCTTGGATACCCAACTGTCTTGATCCTTCAAAGGCAGAGCTTAGGCATATGGAAGATGTCTCTTTCACATATAGCCATATAATTTGGACATGGGAACCTGACGGTATTGAAACCGAAGATAGATGGCAAGTTCCAAAGTAATGATTATCTATTAATTATTGCCAAAACAGAGTGCTACTCACAAGGGCGGAATTCAAGACCGCCCTTTACTTTATGTATTTCTGGAGAGTATGCGATGTTTAGACCACGAACTTTATTAGAAAGATTTAAAGACCCTCGCACTAATGAACCATTAAACGCCACACAAAATTTAGATGCACTCATAGAATCAATAATTTCTAATCTTACAAGAATGCTTAATACCCGACAAGGCGGACCTATGATTCAACCAGAAGATTATGGCATGGTTGATATAACAGACATAAGTGCAAGATTTCCTGATTCCATAACAGATGTGCAAAAAGCTATTAAAACAACAATAGAAAAATATGAACCCCGCCTAAAAAACGTTCAAGTAGAACATATAGGCGAAGGCACAGATATACAAACTCTTAAATTTAAGATAACCGCTCAATTAGCTGATAGAAAAGCAAGAGAATCCGTATATTTTGAAACAGTAGTTGACCCAACAGGAGAGGTGCAGTTAAATGGGTAATAGTAAAGAGGATAGAAAACGCAATTTTAACGATTATTATCAAGATGAACTATTTTTTCTTCGTGAAATGGGCAAGGAATTCGCAGAAAGCCATCCCGCACTTGCACATTATATACTTGAAGCAGGAAGCGACCCTGATGTTGAAAGGTTATTAGAAGGATTCGCATTTCTAACAGGCAGAATCCGCCAAAAATTGGACGATGAGTTGCCCGAACTCACTCATACCGTTATGAGTATGCTTTGCCCTCATTATCTCAGACCAATTCCTGCGATGTCAATTATAGAATTTGAGCCACAAAGGACATTGAGAGGAAAATATCCTGTCCCCAAAATCAAAACGGAAGTTGAATCTTCTCCTGTAAGCAATACTAAATGCCGTTTTAGAACTTGTTATGATTTTGATCTTTTGCCCCTAAGCGTTGAAGATGTTATATTAGAGGGTCAGCAATTAAGGATACTGTTTAAGGTGCTTAATGGCGTTCAATTGCCAGCTTTGGGATTAGATAAAATCCGATTAAATCTTCATGGTGAGCCAGTAATCCAATATGAGTTGTATAATATGCTTTGCAGATATGTCCAAAGGCTCTCTGTTAGAGTGACAGGTCAAAGTGATCAAGAAGTAGTTTTGGACAGGAAAAATATCAGACCTGTCGGTTTTGATGAATCAGAAGCGGTTTTGCCTTATCCTTCTAATTCATTTGTAGGTTATCGTGTATTACAAGAATATTTTACATTTCCTGACAAGTTTATGTTTATTGACATTACGGGCATGGAAAACGCCAACAAACTTGCAATACAAGACGCCTTTGAGATTGTCTTTCAGTTTTCAAAGAGACCTCTTGATTCATTAAGGGTAAGCAAAGACAGTATCCATATCAATTGCACACCTGTTATCAACCTTTTTTCTCGGTCTTCTGAACCTATCAGGGTTGATAAAGAAAGGACAGAATACCGAATTCGTCCAGAAGGACCAAATTCTAACCATTATGAAGTTTATTCAGTTGACAGAGTTTTTGGCTTGGTCCCTGGAACTGCTCAACAATATGAGTATAACCCGTTTTATTCATTTGGTCATCGCTTATCAGAACGAGGCAACATATATTATCAAACATTTCTGCGTGATTCCGTGATAAGTGAGAATACTACGGAAACCTATATCTCATTCATTGATGCAGATCAATCAACAGTTTCGCCAACAACCGAGATAATATCAGCAGAACTGACCTGTATAAATCGTCAATTGACGGAACAACTGCGTTTAGGCGATATTAGAATACCGACTAGTAACTCACCAGAGGTCGCAAGATTTCGCAACATCACAAATGTAACCCCAACGATACACACTCAGCTTGGCGGATCACTGCATTGGAAGCTTATTTCTCATCTCACGTTAAATCGCTTATCCATTGCGACGAAATCTGCTTTGCAGGGCGTACTTTCGTTATACAATTTTCAATCTCTTAGCAATAGAGGTTCTGCAATGGAGAACGAAAAGCGTATAAATAGCATTGTTAATGTTAATAGTATCCAAACAGATAGGCTTTATAAAGGGGCTCCTATTAGAGGGACACAGATACAAGTTGAAATTCAAGAAAATCAATTCGTAGGAGATGGAGATATGTATCTCTTTTGCAGTGTCCTTAATGAATTTTTGTCTTTATATTCAATGATCAATTCTTTTACGCAACTTGTCGTTAAAGGTGCAGGAAGTGGGGAGGTGCTGATGTGGCCGATGAGGATAGGGAAACAAGCCATCCTATAATTCAAAGAATGCTGAAAGAAGGGCATCGTTTTGCTTTTTTTCAAGCTGTCTATCTATTGGAACAATATTGTAGTTCAATAGGCAAAATAGCACACGTCGGAGAGCAAGGACCCGCAAGCAATGAATGTATAAGATTCAAGCCTGATGTATCATTGGCATTTCCGCTTTCTGACATTGTGTCCATAGAGAAGACCAAAATTGAAGGCAGTGCAATTCCAAGATTTATCGTGACAACCTCATTTCTCGGTTTATACGGTTCAAATTCTCCAATGCCTGACTTTTATGCAGAAGAAATATTACATGCTGATCCAGAAGAAACAAATGTCCGTGATTTTCTTGATATATTTCATCATAGGTTAATATCTTTGCTTTATAGGTGCTGGTTAAAGTATCGCTATTACATTCAATATTTACCCGGTGGCGAAGATGAGTTTTCAAGGCGAGTTTTCTCATTTATTGGAATGGGAACGCCCGGATTAAAAGAACAGTTGAAAATTCCAGCGGTTAATCTTCTTAGATATGTCGGACTTTTTATGCAACAGAATAGATCAGCATCGGGGCTTGAATGTTTATTATCAGATTATTTTAATGGAATTCCTGTCAGCATTGAGCAATGCGTTGGTCGTTGGATAAAAATTAGCAAAGAGGATCAAGCACTTTTGGGAAAAAACAATAGCCAACTTGGGGCAAAAATTACAATCGGCGAGATGGTTTTTGATAGATCGGGCAAATTTCGCATTACAATAAAAGTCACAAATTATCAGGAATTTAAGCGGTTCTTGCCTAATGGCGATCATTTTCGTTCAGTTAAGGAAATAGTATCTGCATATCTGCCTGCACCATTAGACTATGAAATAGAGTTAATACTTCCGGGGAGTGAAGTGCCAAAAATGGACTTAGGCTCGGAAGATGCAATGCTTGGCTGGGCTGGTTGGCTTATATCTGAAACGCCAGAGGAAGACTTCTCTGTGATCTTTCAAGCAAATTGAAAACGTGGAATACAAAATTCAATTTACAGGATAATGTAAAAATATCCTTTTTATATGGGATTTGAAAAGCAAACATGAGAATTTACAAGTTTAAAATCATAGTTGAACAAGATAAAGATAAATGGATAGCTTATAGTCCTTTACTTAAAGAAAAGGGAGGGGCAACTTGGGGCTATACTAAAGAAGAAGCATTGAAAAACATCAATGAAGTATTAGAAATGGTTGTTGAAAGCATGATTGGAGATGGAGAAACTATACCAGAATTGGAAATAATGATTGAGGATCAAGCTAAATGGACTGAAGATGACTTGATAAGATTGGGCTTGTTAAAATAGTAAATTAAGAAATTAACTATAAATTTTGAAATAGACATTTAATACAAGGATAAATAAATTACTGGTGAATATAAAATTCAAAAGGGAAACTAAATTTTAAAAAGGCTGATAAAGCTGAATAGGGGAGAGCAAATTATGGTAAATGTTGATCTAAAAAATTTGACAAACAAATTAAATAAGTTTTGTAAAGATTCACTAACAAAAGCAGCGGGAATATGCGTAAACAGAAGTAATTATGAAGTAACTGTTGAGCATTTCCTTATGGCATTAATTGACAGTCCTAACGCGGACATACAATTAATACTGCGTAACTTTGAAATTGATCCTGCAAGATTGATCCGACTTATTGACAGAGACGCAGAATCATTAAGGACAGGGAATACAGGTAGACCGACATTTTCTCCGATATTATTAGATTGGATCCAAGATGCTTGGGTGTTCGCATCTGTTGAATATAGCTTGTCAGAGATCCGTTCTGGCGTGCTTTTGACGACGATGTTATCTAACTTGGCGAGATACGGAACTGGTGGCTATATTGATGAACTTAGCAGAATTCCAAAGGATATTTTGAGACGTGATTTGTTAAGCATAGTCAGCAAATCATCAGAAGAGCCAACTGCGATGGGCGTAAAAGAGGCGGTTACAGGCAGACCCGGCGAAGGTGGAAAACTCCCAGCAGGAGATACTGCCTTAGCGAGATTTACAATAAACTTCACGGAAAAGGCAAGACGTGGTGAAGTTGATCCAGTGTTTGCAAGAGACCGTGAGATGCAGCAGATCATAACTATTCTGGGGAGAAGGCAAAAAAATAATCCGATAATCGTCAGTGACCCCGGAGTTGGAAAAACTGCTATGGTTGGGGAATTGGCATTGCGTATTGTAAACGGTGATGTGCCTGATATTTTGAAAAACGTTGAGGTGCTTGGGCTTGATATGGGACTCTTGCAGGCAGGCGCGAGTGTCAAAGGTGAGTTTGAAAATCGTTTGAAAGCAGTTATAAGCGAGGTCAAATCATCTCCTATTCCTATTGTATTATTCATTGATGAAGCACATCAGATGATCGGTGCTGGTGGCAGTGCGGGAGGTAGCGATGCTGCTAACCTTCTTAAACCCGCTCTTGCCAGAGGCGAACTAAGAACTATCGCTGCAACTACTTGGTCGGAATACAAAAAATATTTTGAAAAAGACCCCGCACTTGCCAGACGCTTCCAATTAGTTAAACTTGAAATTCCGACTGATCAGGAAGCAATGATAATGCTCAGAGGTATTCGCGACAAATATGAGTCTGCACATAATATCCATATATTAGACGAGGCGGTAGTAGCTGCGACCAAACTTGGCAGTAGATATATTTCAGCCCGTAATCACCCCGATAAAGGCGTTGATTTGCTTGATACTGCTGCTACTCGTGCAAAATTAAGCCTTACAAGCAAACCTGATGTTATAGACTATGAGGAACGTAAAACACAGGCTCTTGAACGAGAATTAAATTCACTACTGCGTGATAAAGAAGCAGGTTCAGCGGTAGATGAAGCGAGAATACCTGAGTTAGAAAAGGCAATAGCTGAATCCAAAGAGAGAACTGCTCAGTTGATAGAAAAATGGCAAAGAGAGAAATCCGCTGCTGAAAAGGTTATCGCGATCCGCAAAAAGTTAGAAGAACAGAACAGCGTTAGGGAGTCAACAGAATCAGGCGAATCATCAGATCAAGCCTTAGCAGAGATGGTAACTCAGGAGGACTTGGCAAAGGCATTAGAAGAACTCAAAGAGGCACAAGGCAAAGACCCCATGATCTTTATTGATGTAAATCAAGATGTCGTCGCCAAAGTAGTCTCTGATATGACTGGCATACCGATTGGGAAGATGGTCAAAGATGAAGCGGAGACGATCCTTCATCTTGAAGAGGAAATCGGCAAAAGGCTTAAAGGTCAACCACAGGCAATTGAAGCAGTGTGTCGCGGTATAAGGGCATCAAAGGCAGGAGTAAAGCCACCTAATACGCCAATGGGAGTTTTCCTATTTGTTGGACCAAGTGGAACGGGCAAAACCGAATGTGCACTGATTGTAGCCGATCTTTTGTTCGGCGGTGAGCAATTTATGACGATTATCAATATGTCAGAATTTCAAGAAAAGCACACAGTTTCAAGATTGATCGGGTCGCCACCGGGATATGTTGGTTACGGTGAAGGTGGAGTCCTTACAGAAGCAGTTAGACAGAGACCTTACTCAGTTGTCCTTTTAGATGAAGTTGAGAAAGCCGATCTTGAGGTTATGAACCTATTCTATCAGGTATTTGACAAAGGTATGCTATCAGATGGAGAAGGTAGAGTTGTTGACTTCAAAAATACGATCATATTCTTGACCAGCAATCTTGCGACGGATATAATAACAGAGATGTGTTCTGCACCTGTTCCACCGACTACCGAAGAGCTTTTAGCAGCGATCAGACCGACATTAAGCCAACACTTCAAGCCAGCACTTTTAGCCAGAATGACGATTGTCCCATTCTTCATTTTATCGCCAGATGTTTTGAAGGAAATTGTCGTTCTTAAACTGAATGGTCTTGGCAAAAGGCTTTTTGAAAATCACAGGGTAAAATTTGAATATGATCCCGCTGTTGTTGATCAGATCGCCGCTCGTTGCACAGAAGTTGAGACAGGGGCTAGGAACATCGATCACATACTAAGTGGAACGCTATTGCCCCGTATATCAACTGAAATACTCCAACAGATGACGATCGGTCCGTTGCCTGATAAACTTAAAGTCGGCATCGGTGAAAGTGGGGATTTTACCTTTGAGTTTTTAGATGAATAAATAGGAAGGGGTAGTCTTCGTTTTGTTAGAACCTTAATTATAGAAAGGAGGATACTTATTTGAAAATTTGGTTCTTATTTTTTGCTTTTTGTTTGTTTTTAGGACTACCTTTTTCGTTGTATTCGGCGGGATTAGACCCGTCATTAGTTATGTATTTGCCTTTAGATGAAAACACAGGCAAAATAGCCAAAGACCTTTCTCCATTTAAGAATGATGCTGAGTTTAAAGGGAAACCAACTTGGGTGCAGGGGAAATATAACTCAGGCGTTCTTCTTGGCATAGGCAACTGGTTAGAAGTTAAAGACGCAGACAGTCTTGATCTTACTGATGGGATCACGATTAACTGTTGGGTTTTAATCAAAAGTTTGACTGGTGATCATCAAAGTGCAGTGGAGAAAGGCGCAGCATGGGGACCAGGAGAATATAATTTGCTCCCTGTGTATTCTGGGAATGTTCTTCTGCAAATGAACGATCTCCCCGATGAGTGCGATGATGAAGCAATTGGAGGAAAAGTGGACGATGGGCTTTGGCATCATATTGCTGGCACTTTCAATGGCAAAGTTATCAAAACTTACATTGATGGCAAAGAAAGTTCAAGCCTATCATGTGTTGGAAGCCTTGACAAAAATAGCGATCCGCTTTTCATCGGTTGTAGAGGTGGAAGTAGCAGATGGATGGACGGCATAATTGATGAGATTAAAATTTACAATCGTGCCTTAACTGCTGATGAAATAAAGAAAGATATGGAAGATCCAAAGGCAAATCTTTCTGTCAATGTTAATGGTAAGTTGTCAGTTACATGGGGCAAACTTAAAACCAAGTATAACTAAATAGTGACTACTAATCACTGATCACTGATTATTATAGGGATAGAATTATGAGTGTAGCAAGAAACAAAGATGAATTTGTCTCTCGGATGAGGGATGCACTTGGAGAGAATATAGCAAATCCAAATGATCCATCGGAAGATCAAGTCCGACGATATTTTCGGACACTTAACGGTAGAACACAAGATGCGATTGACGCTTATGAAGGATATGCTTCTTTATTCTTCATCCATTTAGAGCGGTCACGCAACCCAGATGCTACGGTAGTATATCCCGGCGGACCCGGTGGAAGAGACGTTTGCGATAGCTTTGCCGAGGTCCGTGCTAGAGGATCAGAAAATGGCAGGCATGTCATAGATTGCAGGGGATTCGCTGTTATGGGGGTAGAGTTGCTATCTGAAGCAGGATTTCAGTTTTCATCTTATATGATCGCAATCCCCCCTACTGCCAGAACGACAGGGGAATGGACAGGACATGTCATTGCAGAGATGATTACCCCTGATGGACGAAGGGTATATGTAGGTAACGATCGGGTTCATTCATTTGCAGCTAATGCGATATCTAATTTGACTGGCTGGAGTCCTGATGATACGATTAATGTCATATATGCTCGTGGCGATACAATACAAGAGGCAACTGATGATGCAGACGAGATTGTTAGAAGAAGAAGTGAAGACCCTCTTTCTAGAATGGGTGGTTTAAGATCAAGACCATCGTTTGTTCCACCATTGAGAGAATGATAATATGGGCAATTCTGATAAAAATATTGCAATCTATGACCGTAGATTTGAATGCCAAAGGTGCGGATTTTGTTGCACAGAAATGGCTCTCATATATCCTAACATTGAGGAAGTTCACAGCATCGCAAAATATCTTGGCATATCCAAATTATCATTCGCTATTCGCTATCTTAGAGAAATTTACGATCCTCAAACGGATATGTTCAAGATAGCATTTAACTGAACTTGGGACATTAGTTCGGACATTTTCTAGAATAAGTGAAAATAATACTTTCTGCTAAAACTAAATTTTTCCAAACATTTCAAAAATCCCCCTTTATCCCCCTTTTTCAAAGGGGGAAAGATAAGGAAGATGCCTTTTCAAAGGGGGAAACTAAAAGCCATTTTTTCAAAGAGGGGATTCCTAAAAGTCTCCCTTTGGAAAAGGGAGATTTAGAGGGATTTCCCTAGATAATTTAATTAGATAATAAATTGTCCGAACTCATGCCCGATCTTCAGACATAAGATTGAACGTTTAGTTGACTCATTATATCATATATGAACTTACAATATTAAGGGAGGCTAATCATATATGGTGGTTATGCGAAGGGCTTATGAGGCGGATTTTGTATTTAAGGCAAGAGATTATGCTGAGGAACTTAGAGTCCTTAGATTCAACGGAACAGAAGGCATATCCGAACCATTCTCATATAAAATCAAACTCGCAGCTGAAGATGCAAATATAGATTTTAAGGCTATCATTGGAAAACCTGCATATTTATCCATTATGGGAGAGACAGGCGAAAGATATGTAAATGGCATAGTAAACAGGTTTGCACAGGGTGTAACTGGTGATCGTTGGACAATCTATCATGCCGAGGTTGTGCCTTTAATATGGATTTTGTCTATGAGACATGATAGTAGAATTTTCCAAGATATGAATGTCCAAGAGATAATAACCGCTGTTTTAAAAGATGCTGGAATTCCATCTGATTATTACTCGTTTAAGCTTCAAGGGACACATCCTAAGCGGGAGTATTGCGTTCAATATCGGGAATCAGATTTGAATTTCATCTCTCGCCTTATGGAAGAGGAGGGCATATTTTACTTTTTCGATCATCAAGAAGACATTCACGTTATGACAATTGCTGATAATGAAAGTGTCCATAGTTCCATTAAACCACCTGATATTGTGTTTAACGAACAATCTGGTATGGTTGAGGAACAAGAGTTCATATATAACTTTCGTTTTTCTCAGCAAATGAGACCCAGTGCATATTATCTTCGTGATTATAACTTCAAACAACCTTCTTTGGGCGATATTTTAGCTATGTCAAATGTAGATGATGTCTTGGAAGAAGAAGTGAACTTATGGGTATATGATTATCCCGGAAAATATCAAGATGAAGACATCGGATCAACTTTTTCATCAATAAGGGTAGAGGAAATAAGAGCTAATCAAAGGATCGGAATTGGAAATAGTACTTGTAGAAGGTTTTTGCCCGGTTATAAATTTAAGATGAACTCACATCCTCGTGATGACTTCAATCGGGAATACATTATAACTCGCCTTAATACATCTGCCTCACAGCCATTAGGAGAGGGTGAAGCAGGGGGAGGATTAAGTTTTAGCAATGAATTTGAATGTATTCCATCATCGGTAACGTATCGTCCACCGAGAAGAGCATATAAGCCTATAATTGATGGCGTCCAAACTGCAATCGTCGTTGGACCAGAGGGCGAAGAGATTTATACAGATGAATATGGACGGGTAAAAGTCAAGTTTTATTGGAGTCGCGGTGAATATCAAATTCAAAAAGAAGAGGAGTCCTCTTGCTGGATGAGAGTTAGCCAATTATGGGCAGGTGAGTCCTGGGGAGCGATGTATATCCCACGTGTTGGTCAAGAAGTCATCGTATCTTTTGAAGAGGGAGACCCAGATAGACCAATCATAACAGGTAGAGTCTATAATGGCAATAATATGCCTCCATATTTATTGCCAGACGATAAAACTAAAAGCACTATAAAATCCAATAGCTCTCCGGGCGGTAAAGGATTTAACGAGATAAGATTTGAGGATTATAAAGGTAAAGAAGAAATCTATATACATGCCCAAAAAGATATGAACGAAGTCATCAACAATAATATGAGTACAAGCGTTGGAAATGATCAATCACTTTCAGTTGGGCATAATAGAACAAAAAAGATCGGTAATGATGAGACAAATACAATCCAAAATAACCGAACCACTGAAATTGTTGGCGGTGATGATAAACTAACCGTTACATCAGGCAATCGTATAATTGTTATAGAAAAAGACCATAGCCTTAAAATAAACATGGGCAGTAATATTATTGAAATAACAACAGGTGATGATATACTTAGCGTTAAAACTGGCAATAGAAGTGCGACCATCAAAGGTAATGATGAACTTACGGTAACAGATGGAAATCGATCAATATCTATTGCAACAGGCAATGACTCGCTGAAAGTTTCATCTGGAAGCAAATCGGATGATATTAAAGGTCCCTATGACATAAATGTTTCATCAGATCATTTTAAGGTCAAGTGTGGAGGAGGTTCAATTGAGATTAGCCAAGATGGCATGATCCAGATCAAAGGGACAGATATTCTCATTCAAGGAAGCAAAGATGTTAAGATCAAGGGATTGAATATTGAATCGTCAGCGGATATATCTAACAATACCAATGGTGCAATGGTGTCATCCGAGGCATCAGCAATAAATACCATAAAGGGCGGAATGGTAATGCTTAACCCGTAAAATCTAATGCTGATTTTTATAATTTTATGTGAATTTTTATGAAAGTAAATAATAAATTAAAGTTTAAAAAACTGATTCACCCTCAGTTTTTTTACACATCATAAAAACACACATAATCCAAGGTAAATAATGGATCAAGTCTGAGATTAGCCCAAAACTCTCTTAACTTCTCTTTAATCACCCTTATCAAT
>Ga0078972_1011739_pt1 | contig 15485 bp, 14 predicted proteins | sample YelNatPaOPGAMG01_FD_67568 | JGI IMG/M metagenome (GOLD analysis project Ga0078972, IMG submission 67568) | Hot spring thermophilic microbial communities from Obsidian Pool, Yellowstone National Park, USA - OP-RAMG-01 (SPADES assembly) (version 2) | ecosystem: Environmental > Aquatic > Thermal... | reverse complement strand
TGTTTGGAAAAGAAGGGATTGATGGGAACTCATCACCTTTTTACGGAATCTCAGGTGCTTACTTTTACGATTTAAGGAATGGAGTGCGAGTTGGAATAAATAGGTATTACGATTATAGTGGCACCCAATATGGGTATTTGCTCCCAATCTACTATGCTCACCGAACCAGTTCAAGCAGAAGCAAAGCCCCATTTGAGTTTGAAACCTTTGGCGAATTTATGTTAGAGCTTTTTACCCATTTAATTCCGGGCCGTGCCGAGTTTAATGTTGGCCCTGTACTTGGTTACTTTAAAACATCAAATCAAACCATTACCAATGGCTACAAACTCACTAATCAAGCATACTTAGCGGCAAACGCTAAGATCAGACTTACATTTCAGATTTGGCGTTTCAATCTGGGAGGAAACTTTGGAGCCAGCTACATCCCTTCAAAGAACTTTTACCTGGTTTCGCCCGATCCCATGCTTAACGGAAATAGAACCAGCTGGTCGCTCGAAGCAGGAGCCATTCTATCATTCTCTTTTGATTAAATTTAAAGCAAAACCTATATTTTTTATTAAGTTTGCATACTAATTAGAAATAAGAGCATACGAATATGTTTGAGAATTTAACCGATAGGCTTGAGCGCTCTTTTAAGATACTAAAAGGTGAAGGTAAAATCACCGAGATTAATGTTGCCGAAACCGTCAAGGAAATCCGCAAGGCACTAATTGAGGCCGACGTTAACTACAAGGTTGCTAAAACCTTTACCGATGAGGTTAAGCGGAAGGCACTTGGCATGAACGTTTTGAATGCCATTAAGCCCGGGCAATTAATGGTAAAGGTGGTTCACGATGAGCTTGTAACCCTAATGGGCGGACAAGCCACCGAAATAACCCTATCAGGAAATCCAACCGTAATTCTTATTGCGGGTTTGCAAGGTTCCGGTAAAACAACCTTCTCGGCAAAGCTTGCTAACCACCTGAAAAATAAAAAAGGGAAAAGCCCGCTACTGGTTGCTGGCGACGTTTACCGACCCGCTGCTATTGAACAGCTAAAAGTTCTGGGACAGCAAATCAATGTTCCCGTATTTACCATACCGGGTAGCAACAATCCTATCGACATAGCCAAGGAAGCAGTTAAACAGGCAAAAAACAACAACCAAAACGTTGTAATTATTGATACCGCTGGTCGTTTGGCCATCGACGAGGAGATGATGAAGGAGGTTGAAGCCATTAAAAAGGCAGTTTCGCCCAACGAAATTCTCTTTGTTGTAGACTCAATGACCGGTCAGGATGCGGTTAACACAGCTAAGGAATTTAATGAAAGACTCAACTTTGATGGTGTAGTTCTCACCAAGCTCGATGGCGATACGCGCGGTGGTGCAGCCCTTTCGATCCGGGCTGTGGTGGACAAACCCATTAAGTTTGTAAGCACCGGCGAGAAACTCGATGCCCTCGATATTTTCCACCCCGACCGCATGGCCGATCGTATCCTGGGCATGGGCGATATAGTTTCGTTGGTTGAAAAAGCCCAAGAACAATACGATGCCGAACAGGCAAAAATTTTGCACAAGAAAATTCTAAAGGATCAGTTTAACTTTAACGATTTTCTGGAGCAAATAAACCAAATAAAAAAGATGGGGAATCTTAAAGACCTAGCAGGAATGATTCCCGGAGTCGGCAAAGCTTTAAAGGATATCGATATTGATGACAATGCTTTTAAAAGCATTGAAGCCATAATCAAATCGATGACCCCCGAGGAACGCGAGAATCCATCATTGATGAATGGTAGCCGCCGTAAGCGTATTGCCGAAGGCAGCGGCACATCAATTGCTGAGGTTAACCGCCTACTTAAGCAGTTTGAAGACATGCGCAAGCTGATGAAGATGGTTTCGGGCGGTGGTGCAAAAAATTTAGCACGAATGATGAACCAACCACATAGGAGATAGGTTTTGGTTTTTAGTGTTTAGTGTTTAGTGTTTAGTGTTTAGTGTTTAGTGTATAGTGTTTAGTGTTTGGATTTCGGAATTCTAACTTCAAGTAAATTTTGTATAATATTAACTCTAAAATCCATGGAACTACTCGACGGTAAAAGGATAGCCGACGAAATAAAGGCTGAAATAGCAGCCGAGGTTGAGGCAATCAAGAGCAAAGGTGTCAAAATCCCGCACCTGGTTGCAATACTGGTTGGCCATAATGGCGCAAGCGAAACCTACGTTGGCCACAAGGAAAAAGCCTGCGCTCAGGTAGGTTTCAAATCGCAAGTACTCCGCTTCGAGGATACCATAACTGAGGCTCAACTTCTCAATGAAATAAAGAAGCTGAACGATGATCCCGATGTAGATGGGTTCATTGTTCAAATGCCTTTACCTAAGCATATCGATGAACAAAAGGTTATTGAGGCAATCGATCCCAAAAAGGATGTTGATGGTTTTCACCCCGTTAATGTTGGCCGTATGAATATTGGACTACCAGCATACGTCTCCGCCACACCCGATGGGATTGTTGAACTGCTGCGTCGCTATAAAATCCCTACGGAAGGGAAACACTGTGTGGTTCTTGGACGGAGTAATATTGTTGGTCGCCCCATTGCAAATCTGCTGTCGCAGAAAGGCTATCCGGGCGATTGCACAGTAACCATTTGCCATAGCCGAACCCCAAACATCAAAGACCACACACTCCAAGCCGATATCTTAATTGTAGCTTTAGGAAAAGCTGAGTTCGTAACCGCCGACATGGTTAAACCCGGAGCAGTTGTTATTGATGTGGGTATAACCCGGGTTGATGCTCCAGGCACTAAATCGGGATGGAGACTTCTGGGCGATGTAAAGTTCGACGAGGTAGCCCCCAAGTGCAGCTATATAACCCCAGTACCGGGTGGAGTGGGCCCGCTAACAATAGTGTCGCTACTTAAAAACACACTGAAAGCAGCCAAGAAAGAGGTTTACGGATAATGCTACTCAAATGGATAACCAGGAAACAACCGCTAAGTTCTACGATGAGTTTTCGTATAAACAGGTTAAAACCGGAAAAAATCTTCGACATTATACACTAGCCAAGCTTCTCAAGAAGAAGGGCATTGGAAAGGCAAATAGTATTCTTGAAATAGGATGCGGAATTGGGACACTCACTGAGTTACTGGTAAGCATAGCACCTAAGGCCACAATAACTGCGTTCGACATTAGTCCAAGAAACATTGAGATTGCAAAGGGGCGTATAAAATCGAGCCATGTAAATTTCATGGTTTCCGATGCATCGGATAGTATTTCGCTAAACGAAAAATATGATTTTATTATTCTTGCCGATGTAATTGAACATATTCCCATTGAACGATACCATTACCTATTTTCCAACTTAAAACATTTTAGCCATACCGGAACTAATATTTTTATCAATATCCCTCACCCCAACATAATTAAATACCTAAGAGAAACAAAACCCGAAAGTCTTCAAATTGTTGATCAATCTGTTTACCCAACAGTACTTTATCAACATTTATTGGAACAGAATTTTGTAATTGATGAAAAGTTAGATTACAGCATTTTTTACAAAGCACCTGACTATACCTATTACTGGCTTAGTCCTTTTTCTGAGAAAAGCAATTCAAGTTACAGTAAAACTATCCCACTCCCCTATAGAATTTTAAAGAAATTATTACTAAGGGTTCTTTAAAATGAATATCCTTTACATCTCCTCGGGTAATCCTACTTTTGTCCGTAAGGACATTTTACTGCTTTCAAAACGAAATATCGTAAAATCATTGCTATACCCATGGAATACAGCTAACACTCCATTGAATTTCATAAGGCAGTTCATCTATTTAATTCTAAGAAAAAATAAGATTGATACCATAATCATAATGTTTGCAGGCTACTGGTCAGTGGTTCCAGTACTTTTGGGAAAAATATTAAATAAAAAGGTGTTCATTATACTTGGCGGCACCGACTGTGTATCGTATCCGGAATTTAACTATGGGAGTTTGCGTAAGCCATTACTCAAAAAGTCAATATACTATTCTATAAAAAATGCAACTTGCTTACTCCCTGTCCACGAATCGCTCATTGATTTCACCAACTCATACTACGATAATAGTAAACAGGGGATAAAAAATCATTTTAAACACATTAAAACTGATATCAGAACCATTTATAATGGCTATAATCCTAAGGTTTCGCAGAAAACAATTGAAAATTCAATACGCAATCCCAATAGTTTTATTACTGTAGCCCTTGTCAATAGTACAACTCGATTAATTCTAAAAGGGATTGACTTGATTCTTGAAAGTGCCCGAGAATTTCCCGATGCAAGTTTCACTATTATTGGAGTTGCTGAGAAGGTAAAATTTCAACTTGACATTCCTGACAATGTAATAATTCATCCCCCTATGCGGAATGAGCTGCTTACGGAAAAATATTTACAATCGGAATTTGTAATTCAACCCTCCATATCCGAAGGTTTTCCCAATGCGCTATGTGAAGCCATGTCGTTTGGTTGCATTCCAATAGTTTCGCCAGTAGGCGCAATGCCCACAATTACAGAAAATATTGGATTTACCGTTAAAAAAAGGAGTAAGGAGGACCTTTCTGCTACAATTAGGGATGCATTAAGTCTATCTAACGATGAAAAAGGCAGATTACGATTGCTTTCATATACCCAAATAGTAAATAATTTTAGTGAAAATACAAGAATCATTAAATTAGAGCAAATAATTGGGGAGTATAAATAGAATGATATCCAAATCGTTCATAAAATCATCAGTTACCTACACTGTTATTGGTGCGCTGCCTTTTGCATCGAGCATTCTACTACTTCCATTTTATGGCAACAAGAACTTACTTAGCACTGACGATTTTGGACTTCTTGCCATCTTCATAATTCTTAGCGAACTTGCCCGTATTCTATTTTCGTTTTCTGCTGAAAGTTTTCTTGGGAATACTTATATTCATTACCGAAATAGCAAAGAAGACGAAAAGAAATTTTTAGGTACTTCGTTCCTTTTTTTGATTACATACGGCACTTTACTCACTATTCTTTTGGGTCTGTCAGGCAATATATTGTTTGGAATTTTTTACCCTACCAAATCATTTGATTTTTTTCCATTTGGACTTATTTCGTTAATAACTGGTTTTTTTAATGGTGTTTTCAAGGCCTATACATCGCATTTAATTTTCCGCGAGAAACCCACCCCCTATTTTTGGTCCAATATTCTGCATTTTACATTAGTCATTATAGTTTCAATTGGGGGCTTATATCTTTTTCCGCAATCACTTATCGGACCTATTTGGGGCCGTTTAATTGGTGCACTAGCCACTTTTATTTGGGCTACACTTTTCTTTTTAAAACATGGCAGTTTTAAATGGAATAAAGATGTTTTCAAACATCTAATCAAATACAGTACCCCAATTTACTTTCACAATATTCTTTACTGGATAATTTCAAATATTGACAGGTATATTATACTGGGTTTACTTAACCAGTCATCGGTGGCAGTATTTGATTTTGCCATAAAAATCACATTAGCCATAGAGTTTCTGCAAAATGGATTATCGGCAGCTATTCTACCCAAAATTTTTCAGATTTGGAAAGATAATAATAACAAGCCAGTAGGCAACATTGAAGTAAATAAGTTTTTCCATGTTTTCACTCTAATCAACCTTTGCCTTATACCACTATACCTCCTTTTAATTCCCTATTTAGTGCCGTTGGTTGTTAATAATAGCGATTTATATCAATCGTTCTCGCTCTTACCCCTGTTGTTTGCAGGAATGGTAGTAAGAATATGGTACTACATTCTGGTCTCGCCTATCTTTTATTTTCAAAAGACTTCAATATTACCAAAGGTTTTCGCTATAACAGCAGTTTTTCAAATTGCTGCAACTTATTCCATGGTAAATTTGAATGGAATTAATGGGGCAGTTTTAGCAAATTTTTTAACAAAGATTTTACAGGTTTCACTTATGTACTTATTTGTCAATAGATTTTATAAATTAAATGCCAATAAAACCAAATTGCTATTTTATCCATCTGCATTAATTTCAATGTTTTTAATTGCTAATATTTTCAATATGATTTATAATGTATATGTGATATACTCTTTGATTTTTATTTGCTCGCTTGTTTTTGCCTACTATACTTATCGGAAAGAAATAAGCATCTCCTGGATTAAAGAGATGCTTGGTAAGTAAATATTGATACTCTTAAAACAAATCAACTGATATATTCTGAATAAATGCGGTGTAGGTAATTTCCCTGCCTACCTTGGCTTCGGTTATTAACATTAAAACCGGTAACTCCTTCCCGCTCTTGGTTAGAATAGTGATTTCCTTTCTTTGTCCGGTAATCTTTTCCTTATTTGGATCCAGATAGGCATCAAGGAACTCATCGGTATCGGCTGCGTTATCGGGGAATAAAATCCTCACGCTTTGACCTATCACCTGTTCCCGCTTAACCTCAAAGAGTTCTTCGGCCGCCTTATTGAAGAACTGTACAATGCCATCGTGGTCGGTAGTTATTATGGCATCAAGGAAACCTTCCAGCGTTTTTTCGTTTCGTATTTTAACCTTTTCAATCTCTTTAAACTGGTTCCGAACCTCTTCCTTGGCTTCGCGTAACTTCTTGTTCAGTTCAATTTCATTCTGACGGAGCAGTTCCTCCTGTTTCTTGAGTTGCTCCGTTTGACGTTGCGTTTCAAACTCCATATGTTTTTCGCGGGTAATATCGTTGGCAATCAAAATGACCTTTGCCACCTCATCGTACATGTCGTTAACTGCTGTAAATGTACAACGGAACCAACGCTCATCGCCATTGCTGGTGAGCATGCGAAGTTGCCCTTCGTAAGGGATACCATGTATCACATCATCCCAAACCCGCTCAATATTCTTTCGTTCCGACGAAGGAACAATTTCAAAAATTGATTTTTCCTTTGCAGTGTTGAGGTTGTAGGAAAGGGTAAGCAGGAATTTCTCATTGGCTTCAATTAAATCGCCTGTGGGCGAAAATTCTGCTTTAATTGACGAACGGTTAAGTGCACTAATTTGACCTTCGTAGTCGAGGCTTAGCTTCTTTTGATCGGTTGTGTCAATTCCAAGGAAAAGGACTTTTTCCACACCACCTGCTTCGTTTCTCACACAGGTGAAAGTGGCAATTGTCCATAAATCGTTACCGTTACGGGTGAGCAATTTCATGTCGCCCTCAAAATGCTTACCGCCTTTGCTAAGGGTATTCCAGATATCATCGAACCATAGTCTATCCTTTTTGTTGATAAACATCGATATGTGTTTACCTTCAACCTCGCTGTTGGATACATACTCAAGTTTTTGTAAAAACTTGGTATTAGCGTAAAGCAAGGTGCCATCCACATCGAAATCGGCACGAATCATGGTGTGGTTTACGGAGTTGGAGAAACTGATGAATTTAGCCGACTGACGGCTTGCCTCTTCTTGTGTAGCCTGAAGCTCTTCCATATTTTGGCGCATTTGCTCCTCCTTAAGCGCCAACTCTTCGGCCTGCTCACGCGATTCCTTAAGTAGTTTTGCGGTTCGTATATTGATTTTTACCGTGGCAATAGTGGTTGCTACACTTTCGGAAACCTTGTCGATAAATTCCTCCTGATACTTCTCAAAAGGATTAAACGATGCCAATTCTAATACACCATGAACCACATCGTTCATCTTAAGTGGTATAAGCATCAGAAACTTTGGGTTGGCCTTACCAAGCCCGCTGGTAATATTCAAGTAACCTTCGGGGACCTTTTTAAGAATGATTTTTTCCTTTTCCAGGGCACATGCACCAATAAGTCCATCGCCCCAGGGTATTATTCTATCGGCATACTTTCTGCGTTCATAGGCATAGCAGGCTGTCATCCGGAAATGTATATCGGTTTCATCATCATCTTCCAAAAGATAGAATGCAGCCTGATTTGCACCGACGTAGTTTACCAGATTGCGAATAACCTGAAAGGTTAACTCTTCTATATTATCGTTGTTTTGGCGGAGTATTTCGCCAAAGAGGGCCATACCCTCAGCCGCCCAACGCCGTTGTTCATCTTCCTTTTTCCTTTTCTCTTCTTCAATTTTGCTCTGGCGGATATCGTTGCGGAGGCTAACGATGGCTTTGCCAAGGGCATCGGTTTCATCGGGTGAGAATTCAGCATCCACATCACCTTCGCGCAACTTCTCTACAAAGCGATAGAGCTTCCGCTCTTTGCTGATATTTTCCTGTAACGATGTTTCGTAATCTGCAATGCGAAATGAAACATTTCTGTAAACAAAAAATCCCACGGCACCAAGGAGCAGAGGCAAAAAATCGAGTAGATAAAATAACGGCATTAAGCGATGCAAATCCGAAATACCTCCCGGGGTTAATGCTAGACCATAGTATAAAATACCTATGATATATGAAATGAAAAGAAAACCTATCCCTACACTAAACCCAAGGAGACTACCTTGTGCAATGTATTTCAGAGAGTATTTAGATTTCATGTATGCCCCAATTTTTGATGCTTAAAAATAAGGAATTTTTCAACTAAATCACAAATCTATTGCATTGAATTCAAATGAAAGAATTATTTAGGCTCAAATTTAACCATAACTTAACTCGATCGGCTTTTAACTTTCTGGATAATATGACCTGCAATGTCATTCAATGGCAGGATTGCATGAGCGGCATCAAGTTTTACAGCCTCGCGGGGCATGCCAAACACCACACACGATTTTTCGTCCTGTGCAATAGTATAGGCGCCAGCCTCTTTCATTTCCAGCAAACCTTTTGCACCATCGTCGCCCATACCGGTCATTATAACGCCAATAGCATTTTGAGCAGCAAAGCGGGCAACACTGCGAAATAGAACATCAACCGAGGGCCTATGCCTATTAACCAGTGGCCCTTGAATCACCTCAACAAAGTATCGCGCACCACTGCGCTTTAGCATCATGTGGTAATTTCCGGGGGCAATTAGTGCATGGCCAGGTAGCACTGCATCGCCATTCTGCGCCTCCTTTACGGAAATTTTGCAAATATCGTTTAGGCGATTGGCAAACGATGTGGTAAATTTCTCGGGCATGTGTTGAACAATAACAATTCCAGGGCAATCGACAGGCATTGCCTGAAGAAATGTGGCAATTGCTTCAGTGCCACCGGTTGATGCACCTACCGCAATTACTTTCTCGGTAGTGGTTATTGAGACTGGTGAAACCGACTGCTTTGGTATAATGACATCGGCCGAATGCTTGGGCTCAACTACCGGCGGGGTAAGTATTTTACGGCGAGCGACCCTACTGCGCGCTGCGGCTTTTATGGCATCGCAAATGATAACCTTCGACTCTTCGAGAAACGCCTTAGTATTTACCTGCGGTTTGGTAATCAGTTCAACGGCACCATACTCCAGGGCACGCATCCCCATTTCGGTAGCCTTACTTGTAAGGCTTGAGATTATTACCACCGGGATTGGATGCTGCGCCATTATTTTGCGTAAAAAGGTTAGCCCATCCATGCGCGGCATTTCAATATCAAGGGTAATTACATCGGGCGTAACCTCAGCCATTTTACGGGCTGCAAAGTATGGATCGGCAGCCGTTCCAATAACCTCCAACTCGGGGTCAGACGCGATTATTTCGGTTAATGTTTGCCTTACTAATGCAGAATCGTCAACAATTAGGACCTTTATTTTATTTAACATATCAGCCATATATCAACATTTAAAAATAATAAAGACTAATGATTTATTCTGCCATATATTTATGTTTTTTTAGAACTAGTGCTTTTAACATCTTCAGAATTTAATGATTTTTGAATAAACTTATGCCTAACCTCGCCGGTGGCAGTGTTATACTCAATTTTTCTTCCCTGTTTACCTCCAACGCTTTTAGCAACAACAGGAATACCATGTTCCGCCAACAACTCCATGGCAATAGCAATGTTACGTTGGCCAATATGAAAGCTATCGAGATTGGTTTCAAGCACCTCGCCTCCCCCAAATACCTTTGCCTTAAGGTTATCCTTTTTAGAACCTAAGGCTACCATCCTTTCAATCAGGCGCTCAATGGCAATGTTCCCATACCTTGGGCTTGCAAGCCCTTGTCCATTCCAAAGCGGAAGCATGTAATGGTTAATGCCTCCCTGCTTTAATTCCTGATCGTAAAGGCATACTGCCACGCATGAGCCCAGTATTGTGGTAACAACATGTGGCTCTTTATCGGCAAATAGCGATGCAGGGTATAGGTAATGTGACTTTAGCTCGTCCATCAAAACGGCTTAGAAAATTTCTGCATCCTGATCGAAAAACATCTCGTTGGCATCGGTAGCTAAGTCGTCGACATCAACGTTGGGCTCAGGAATTGATATGGTAAAACAAGCACCTTTCCCAAGTTCACTCTCAATATCAATGCTACCGTTTAGCATGTCGATAATTGCCTTATTTACCGATAATCCTAATCCATGACCACGGTTCAAAGAATTAATCCCGGTATCGAGTCGTTTAAACCTATCGAATATAATCTTGTGATTTTCCTTTGAAATGCCAATACCGTGGTCTTTTACACTGATAGTAAGCAGGCTAGCCTTACGCTGTGCAGTTATCTCAATAATGCCTCCCTCAAAGCTGAAATTCACAGCATTGCTTAGTAGGTTTGCAACTATTAGCTTTAACTTTTCGGGGTCGGTTTTAAAAATCTTTGGGTTATCAATGGATGCATCTGAGTTGTAGGAATATTGCACCTTTAAATTCTTTTTGCGTAGCTCATACTTGAACGACTCAATAACACTTTCGAGCAAATTGTTCACATCAACCTGCATAATCTCAGGCTGAATTTCGCCTGCCTCTATTTTTGCTGCCACAAAAATGTTACGAAGCTGGAAATCGAGGTTAAAGGCCTCTGAATGTATGAGTGCAACCATGGAAATAACTTTCTTCCAATTCTCCTTGTCAACCGATAGGATTGCTTTTGACAGCCCAATTATGGATGTGAATGGATTGATTATTTCGTTGGTGATATTGGAAATAAAGTGCGACTTTAAGGCTTCGGACTCCTCAAGTTTCTTGTTTACCTGCTTAAGCTCAGCATTCAGAACTTTTAGTTCATCTAGTGCTTTCTTGTTAAGTTCAAACCTACGCTGAAGTTCAGCAAGTAGTTCGCCATCGGATAATTCATAAGGTTTTTTAGTCATAATAGTAAACTTTATACTTTCCGGTAAATAGTAGGTTTTACCTGTTTTAACGGTACATCCATGTTGAGGATTGATTCTGAATGCCCCAAAATTAAGTAGCCGTTTGGTTTAATACGTTGGCATAACTTGTTTATAACCGCTTCCTGAGTATTTCTATCGAAGTAGATGAGTACATTACGGCAAAAAACGACATCGAACAAATCCTTGGTATCGTAGCTTGAATCCATGAGGTTTAAACGTGCAAAGTTTACCTTTGAACGAACATGCGGAGCCATTTTAATGGTTGGATTGGTTCGATCCTTACTCCGGAGCATGTATTTACGTTTCAACGATAAGGGTATGCCTTCAACCTTCTCTTCTTTATAAATGGCATCAATTGCCGATTGTAGAATTCGGGTTGAAATGTCGGTAGCAAAAATGGAAAAGTTAAAGCCAGGGTGTGTTTCAGCAAACTCAAAAAGCACCATGGCAAGGGTGTAGGGTTCTTCACCACTTGAACAGCCTGCACTCCATACCTTAAAAATATTCGACTTATTTGCCCCGTAATACTCGGTAAGTAATTCATTTGTTAGAAACTCAAAATGGGCAGGCTCTCGGAAAAAATCAGTTTTGTTGGTGCTAACAACATCCAACATATGAATAATCTCGCTATCAAAACCTTCCCGGCTAAACAGGTAATCGATGTACGCTTTAAATGAATTTATATTTAAATGCTTTAGCCTTTTCTGAAGGCGGCATTGTAGCATTACCTTCTTAATGGGTGGTAACTTAATGCCGCTCTCCTTATAGATTAAGGCGCTAAGTCGTTTAAACTCGTCGTCGGTAAGTTGCAGCTTATAGTAGTCGACAAACTCATTGGCCTGCATACAACAAGGAAATTACTGTTGAGTTTCGCTTCCTTCGGCAACCGTTTGGTTTGAATCGACAATAGAGGTAATCTCATCAACCGAGAAAATGGCATCCATGTTGAGTATGATGATGAATCGCTCCTCAACCTTTGCCATACCTATTATGAATTCCGATTTATAGCGGCTACCTAAAGTTGGCAGTGGCATTATTTGGCTATTGTCGATTTCAAGAACGGCTTGCACCGAATCGACAATGGCGCCAACATGCACCGATTCGCCATCAACATCAATATCCAGAACAATAATACAGGTGTTGTTTGTGTATTCAGCCTCGGGCATGCCAAACTTGATACGCGTATCAATTACAGGCAACACTGCTCCTCGCAGGTTAATTACCCCTTTCAGATAATCGGGTGCTTTAGGCACCTTTGTAATAGGGGTCATCTCCAGAATATTCAACACCTTGCTGACGTGTGCAGCAAACTCCTCGTTACCTAATTTAAAGGTAAGATATGATTTGATTTGATTTTTATTTTCGGTTTCCATGGTAAAACGTTGTTTAGTTACTACTTACTTGTTGCAAACATCTTAATTATCTTATTGGTATCCATAACAAGGGCAACGGTTCCATCGCCCAGAATTGTTGCGCCCGAGAAGATGTCGTGGCTCTTATAGTGTTTTCCTAAGGGTTTGAGCACGGCTTGGTATTCGCCAATAACATAGTCAACCACAAGACCTACCCGGTTATCCTCAAAATTCACAACCACAACCTGCTCCAATTCCTCGTTGCTTGGCTGTAGGCTAAACTCTTTTCTCAGGCTAAAGAATGGGATTTGAGTGCCATCGAGTGTTACTAAATTATTAAAGGTATTGTAAATACTCTCCTTGTCAACCGCATAAATTTTATCGATTGACGATAGGGGAATAACAAAGGGAGAACTATCGATGCTAACAAGCAAGCCATCGATGATGGAAAGGGTTAATGGCAACTTTATGGTAATGGTAGTGCCCAAGCCAACCTCCGACTCAACTTCAACCTCGCCACGAATGTCGGATATCTTCTTTTTAACCACATCCATACCTACCCCTCTTCCCGATACATCGGTAACCTTTTTGGCGGTTGAGAACCCGGGTAAAAAGATTAAATCAAGGATCTCCTTTTTACTCATCTTCTTATCGGAAGGAACCAAACCTTTAGATATGGCCTTGGCATGAATGATTTCAGGATCAATGCCCGCTCCATCATCGGAAACCTGAATTATAACGTTGGCCCCGGAGTAGAAGGCTTTAAGGTGAATTTTCCCCTTAGCTGGCTTTCCGTTGGCTATTCTGATTCTGGATTCTTCAATGCCATGATCCATACTATTGCGGATAATATGCATTAGCGGGTCGGAAAGGTTTTCGATAATGGTTTTATCGAGTTCCGTATCGGCCCCTTCAATAATGAAATCTACTTCCTTATGTAGTTCGGCCGATAAATCCCTGACAAGCCTTTGGAAGCGGCCAAAAAGGTTTTCAATGGGAATGAGAACGATGCTGAATGCAATGTCCCGGAGCTGGCGGGTTAGCTTGTGAACATTCTCAACAATAGGGGCCAAACCGGGCACATTGTTTTGCTCAGCAAATAGACTTAAACGGGCTTGCGTGGTAACCAACTCTGAAACCAGGTTCATGAGATGGTCGAGCTTATCGGACGATACACGAATACTTGCCGCTGTTTTATCCTTGGTGGCTATTCGCTCCTTGGTAAACTCCCTGGCTTTTGCCTTATTGATTCGAGCAACGGATTTTGCAGCCAACCGTTGAATGGTAACTAACCCAACGTCCTTTTGAATATCGGCCAAATGCGAAACCTCATCCACAAACTCCTTATCGGCAAGCAGGTTTTCTTCGGCAAGTTTTTGAATCTCGAGCTTTGAATCGGTTTCAACAAAAATGAATACATCGTGAATGGCATTAACATCCTTATCGGTTACCAGCAAAACCTCCCAGTAGGTATAGCAAAGGTTTGGGTTGATATCCGTTATCCCCGGTAGCCTATTAAAATGGGCATATACCTTATGTTCACCTAACGAACAAAGCTCATCGAGGAGATACAGTGGATTGGTTCCATTGCTGAAAATTTTTTCGTTAGGTTCAAACAAGATGTAAAATGTAGAAAAAGAACCGCTCATGTCTTGGGCTTTCTCAGTATTATTAGACTCTTTTTCAACTATATCGGGGTTAATAATCTTGTTGATTTTCCCCATTAGCCCACTATGAATGGTTTTAAAATCGGGGTCGTCGTAGTTCTGCTCATCGAGCATAGCCTTAAGATGATCGACCGATGAAAAAGTGATATTCAATATGTCCTTACTGACCTCGAGCTGCCCGTTACGAATCTTGTCGTAAATGGATTCAAGGTTGTGGGTGAAGCTATCGATTAGTTCAAAACCAAACATGGCACTATTGCCCTTAAGGGTATGCATTACTCTGAATACCTGCTGTATAAGAGCCTCATCGTTTGGCTTTTTCTCTAGTTCCAAGAGCGCAACCTCAAGCTTATCGATAAGCTCAGCAGCCTCCTCAATAAACTTTTTCTTAAAGTTGTCCATTACCTGATCACTTTATTGATTGCAGCAATAAGTTTAGCTGGAACAAATGGCTTGATAATCCAACCCGTAGCGCCAGCATCTTTAGCTTCCATCTTTTTGGAAGTTTGCGATTCGGTTGTCAGGAAAAGGATTGGAACACGTTCATAATCGGGCATGGCACGAATGTGTTTGATCAATTCAATGCCATCCATTTCAGGCATGTGCAAGTCAGTGATAACCAAATCAATCGCCTGACCGTTAAGGTGTTTTAGGGCATCCTTTCCGTCAACACCCACTAAAACATTATACCCTTCATTTTCAAGGGTAAATCGAACAACTTCGCGAATACTATCGGAATCGTCAACAATAAGTATTGTCTTTGCCATAATTACGAATAATTTATATTGTTAATATTCTAATTTAATTCCAGATCGTTCAAGGATAATACTCTGGTCATCGGTTAATTCAAACCTAACTTTTGATTTAACGCCTTTTTCATTCATTGAAAAGTTGAAGGAACGGATGAGCTGAATAAAGCCTAAATCAATAACTTCGGCATTTTTTACTAACAAATCGATGGGCTTAGCCTCATTGTATAGCTTTATCAGTTCATTCTTAATATCACTGATATTGTTAAGACTTAAGTCGCCACTAATGATGACTTGCGATGAACCTTTTTGCTGTTGGAAACTAAAGTTTTTTTCTTGCTTAGCCATATTGTTTGATTTATTTAAAAGAACTCAATGCTTGACTCATCCTGATCGGTTTCTGGTAAATCGTCGATGCCTGCATTACCTTTAACAACCAGGTTGTGAATTTTATGCTCCGATTCCATGGTGTATAGCTTTCGCATAAACTCCAGGTCATCCTTATCAAATTGGCTCTCCTCCTTACCACTAAGAGTTGCATAGATGTGGTTT
>Ga0078972_1011738_pt1 | contig 15486 bp, 15 predicted proteins | sample YelNatPaOPGAMG01_FD_67568 | JGI IMG/M metagenome (GOLD analysis project Ga0078972, IMG submission 67568) | Hot spring thermophilic microbial communities from Obsidian Pool, Yellowstone National Park, USA - OP-RAMG-01 (SPADES assembly) (version 2) | ecosystem: Environmental > Aquatic > Thermal... | reverse complement strand
CGGATTTACGCGAATGTCTGCTTTTGGCCATGAATGACTCCTAACCTTTAATCACGCCCAGCGGCTTGGTGCGGGCCACCTTGCGGGACATGCCCGACTTGTGCACCACGTTGACTACACTATCCAAGTCCTTATAGGCGCTGGGGGCCTCCTCTGCTAGGCCGGACATACTCCCCGCGCGGACCACGATCCCCGCACGTTCTAGCTCGGCGCGCAGAGTCTCTCCGCGCACGCTCTGCTTGGCTCCTTTACGGCTCAACACGCGCCCAGCCCCGTGGCAAGTGCTGCCGAAGGTATCCTGCATGGCCTTATCCGTGCCCACCAACACGTAGGAGCCGGTACCCATGCTGCCGGGGATCAAAACGGGTTGCCCCAGGGCGCGATAATCCCTTGGCACCTCTGGGCGTCCAGGGCCAAAGGCCCGCGTAGCCCCCTTACGGTGCACACACAATTCCACGACCTTGCCATCTACTTCGTGACGCTCCACCTTGGCGATATTGTGGCAGACGTCGTAGAGCACCCGCAACTCCAAGTTTTTGATGTGGCCGGCCAGGGCCTGCTCCACGCTTTGGCGGACGAGATGAGTGATCATCTGGCGATTGGCCCAGGCATAGTTCGCCGCGCAGGCCATGGCCGCAAAGTACTGCCGTCCCTCCGGCGAGTCAAAGGGCACGCAAGCCAGCTCGCGATCGGGCACGCGGATGTTGTACTTGGACATGGCCGCCTGCATGGTGCGCACGGCATCGGTACACACCTGATGGCCCAGCCCCCGCGAGCCACAGTGAATCCAGATACACGCACAGCCGGGCACCAAGCCAAAGGCCTCGGCCACTTCCTGGTCATAAACCTCAACCACCTCATCCACCTCCAGGAAGTGGTTGCCAGAACCCAGCGTGCCCACCTGATCATGCCCACGCTGGAGAGCCTGGCGACTCACCGCGCTGGCATCGGCTGCTTCCATACAGCCACCGTCCTCGGTGTGCTCGCAATCCTCTTTGTCGCCATAGCCCCTGCTCACTGCCCAAGCGGAGCCCTTCTCTAAAAGCGCACGTAGCTCCCCTTCAGAGAGGCGCAGGGAACCAGAAGCCCCTACCCCAGAGGCCACATTGGTAAATAGGGTGTTCATAAGCTTTTCCATATGCGGGCGCAACGCCTCCACTTCGATGGTTGTGGTCAGCAGACGCACGCCGCAATTAATGTCGTAGCCCACGCCGCCCGGCGAGATGATCCCCTCCGGCAAGCGGGTAGCAGCCACCCCGCCGATAGGGAAACCGTAACCCTCGTGGACATCGGGCATGGCCAGGGCGTACTTAACCACGCCGGGCAGGGTGGCCGTGTTGGCCAGTTGCTCCACAGAACGATCGCCGAGAGCCATCTCCAGAAGGCGCTCATCAGCATAGATCCTGGCGGGCACACGCATCCCCTGACGCTTATCTGCGGGGAGCTCATAAAGGAAAGGTTCAAGCCGGTTCAAGTCCTGTTTGGTGATCATACATCCACCTCCTTAACCACATCGCTCGCGTTCACCGGGTGATCGTAAGGGCACCTTGAGTGCCTGGTAGCGCTCCTGCCGGCGACTCACACGTCAAAGGTGATCGTCGCATTATAACCCCTTGCATCGCGCGTTATCTCCAACCCGGAAAAGGTCGCCGCCTTGATGACCTTTTGCGGGAGATGGCGCGTCGTACCGCGCACGAGGGCCTCAAGGCGCGTCGGCTCCAGGCGAACGATCTCGTACGTATCATAGCATTCCTGATCAGCTTCGCGCAGGTAGATGAGCTCGTTGAGCCAATCCACCAATAGGGCTTCCAGGTCATAGGATTCCAGCGTCACTTGGTGGCTCACAGGCCGTCCCTCCCCCTGAGGCTGGCAACGCATCAAGTGAAACATACCCTGTGCGGCATGGATGAACAGTTCCTCTAGACTATTACCATGCACTCTCAGGCGAAGGTCGGCAGTGTGTTCTAGCTCTTCAAAAGGGGCATTATCTTGATCGGGCTTTATCTCCATGGGCTCACCCAGGGCCGCACGGGCGGCCACGATGTCTCGACGGATTTGCTCGACGAGGGCGCTCGTATCCTCAAAACGCATCTCCGGGCGAAGCCGACGAACGAACTCAATGATCGTCTTCTTCCCGTACAGGTCCTCATTATAGTCCAACAAATGCACTTCTAATAACCGCTCGCCGGGGCCGAAGCTGGGGCGCACCCCCAGATTAGCCACCCCCTTATGACGCTCGCCATCCACCACCGCCCAAACGGCATAAACCCCATCGGCCGGCGCGGCGCGTTCCGGATCAAGCTGCAAGTTGGCCGTGCGAAAGCCCAACGAGCGCCCGCGTTGCACGCCCTTGACCACGCTCCCCGAGATGGCATAGGGCCGGCCCAAAAGCCTAGCCACCTCTTCCACCTGGCCCTTGAGCAACAAGTTGCGGATGCGCGTGCTGGAAATCGGCTCGCCTCCATCATAAAGGGGGGTAACCACCCGCAATGTGTAGCCCAGTGTGGAGGCCAGAGCTTGAAGATGGGGAACGTCCCCCAGGCGCCCCCGCCCTAGGGCGAAATCGGCACCCACCCAAAGCTCGCGCAGGCGCAGCTTATCGCAAAGCCAGCCTATAAACGCCTCTGCAGAAGTATCGGCCATCTCGCGGGTGAAGGGCAAAATGATCAGAAGGTCAAGCCCAAGCTTCTCCAGGATGTTCGCCCTTTCCTCGGGGCTGCTCAGGTAGGCTGGCCGCGCAGTGGGATTAAGCACCATACGTGGGTGGGGATGAAAGGTCAGGGCGACGCTCAGCCGTTGGGTCTCCTTCGCCCGGCGAACGAGCTGTTCTATAAGGTACTGGTGCCCGCGATGAACCCCGTCAAAGGTGCCGATGGTCACGATAGTATCGGTATCGGGTTTAGCGTTGTCCAGGTTATCCAGAACCCTCATCCTACCAAGACCTTTTGTGGCTGCCACAAGCCGCTCTCGCGATCACGCCTCAAGATGGCCAGAAATTGCTCTGCCTCATCGTACGCGTAACAAAGTTCAGAGTCTATACCTTGATTAAGGGACACCGGCTGGCCAAAGCTGATACGCCGTGCTGTTTGGCTATCAACCCGCACGCCGGGCATGCGGCCCAATGCAGCGCGCATGGGCAACAGGTACTGTTTCCAGGAGCCATCCGCTCTCTTATTTAGCAAAGCCTCCAGAGAGACCGCCTGCTCCAGGCGAAAGTCGCCCACGGCCAACCGTGTAAGTTCGGCAAGGACCGCCCCGACACCGAGCGCCTCCCCCAAGTCGTGAGCCAGAGAACGAACATAAGTCCCCTTGGAACAGACGATCTGCACAACGAGATCGGGGGGAAGCCACTCAAGGACCCGGATCTCCTGAACCTCAACGGTACGCGGGCTGCGCTCCACGACGATACCCTGTCGCGCCAAACGATAGAGAGGCTGGCCACCGCGCTTGAGCGCCGAATACATGGGAGGCACTTGGGTAATGCGCCCGATAAAAGCCGGCAAGGCCTCGTGGATAGTCTCAAGAGATAACCCATCGCAAGGGCGAGTCCGGATCACCTGTCCTTCTAGATCCCAGGTGTCGGTCGTCAGGCCAAAACGGATCGTTGCCCGATAAGATTTGGGGGCATCGGCGATATATTCCGTAAGACGAACGGCCCGGCCCAAACAGACCACCAGAACCCCCGTGGCCAAGGGATCCAATGTGCCGGCATGGCCCACGTGCCGCTGTCCAAGCGCCCGGCGCACCTGGCTGACCACATCGTGGGAGGTCAGCCCTCGGGGTTTGTCGATGTTGAGAATGCCAGAAACATCATTGAGGACCGTCATGGCCATTATCATGTGATTACAAGATGAGAATGGCGCGCTCAAAGGCTGCCGGAAGGCCCCTTGGGCGTGGCCAACGGTTCTCCGGCCGGCTCTCTCGCGGAGAGTACCTGCCGGAGGGCAGCCAAGAGATGCTCACGCACCTCGGCAAGTGTGCCCTTTACCAGGCAACCCGCAGCCTGAGCATGGCCTCCACCCCCAAAGGCCAGGGCCACTTTGGAGACATCTACATCCGCCGAGGACCTCAAACTCACATCCACCAGGCCGCCTTTCAGCTCCCGAAGGACAACGGAAACCGGCGCATCGTCCAACGTGCCCAGAAAATTAGCTAAGCCCCTGGAGGCCTCCTCATCGGCCCCAACCCTATGTAACATGTCCTGAGAGATCTCCGTCCACAAGACACCCCCTGAGCATTGGATGTTGGAGAGGGCTTGCCCCCATAGGCGTAACATGGGCAGCGAGCGATGATTGAACACCGCCCTGACGATCGCCGCTAAAGAGGCCCCCGCGTCCATCAAGGTGCCAGCAGCACGCAGGGAATCGGCCGTCGTGCTATGCGTACGAAAACATTGGGTATCCGTCACCAATCCTGTCAGAAGGCAGGTGGCGATCCGCGCATCTAAAGGGATGCCGAGGTAACGCACCAACTCCAGGATCAGCTCGGCCGTTGCCGCCTTCGGCTCCACCCAGTTGATGTTGCCGAAGCACAAGTTGGTCACATGATGATCGATGTTCACCACCGGAACGGCAGCGAATGCAGCCGCATCATAAACATGGCCGATACGCTCCAGGTCGCTGGAATCAATAACAAAGATAACCTCTTCATCCGTCCTGGATCTGAGGGCATAATCCTGGCTACCCGGCATGAATCGCAACGGCTTTGGCACCGTATCGGCACACGATAGCCTGACCTCAAGCCCGCGTTGGCGCAATGCCCACGCCAGGCCGAGCGCCGAGCCTAAGGTGTCGCCATCAGGCATAACGTGTGAGACGAGCAGCACGCGATGGGCCTTCTCAAGAAGGTCCCTGATCTCACTCAGGCTATCGGTCATGATCGGCATGTTCTGTGGGTTCTTTCTGGATCGAGTCCAAAAGTGTGTCTATCTTGTTACCCCGCTCCCAAGAACGATCCACACGAAACTCAAGCTCAGGGGTAAAGCGCCAATGCAAAAGCCGGCTGAGCTCGCGGCGCAGGTAGCCCTTGGCGCTTTCCAACCCTTTCAGCCCCTCCTGAAGGGCCTCCTCCCCCGAGTAACAGGCCACGTAAACGCGCGCAATGCGCCGGTCAGGAGTCAGGTCAACGCCCGTAATGGTAATCGCCTGCACACGGGGATCGCGCACAGCATTGTGCAACAGCAAGGTAAGTTCCTCAAAGATAAACTCGCCCGCCCTCTCGCGACGATATGGCAACATGAGAGATCCTCTATTTAACGAGCTCTTGGGTGTAGAACTCTAAGATATCGCCAACTTGAAAGGCACCAAATCCTTCCACCGTCACACCACACTCCATGCCCGCCCCTACCTCACGTACGTCCTCGGTAAAGCGCTTTAACGAACCTACCCGGCCCTCATGCAATACGGCCTCAGCACGCTTCACGCGAACCAAGGCATTGCGTAACGCTTTACCCTCCGTCACCTGCACGCCGGCCACCTTGCCCACGCGGGAGATATTGAACACCTCGCGCACAATGGCTTTCCCTTGGAGGACTTCTTTGTACTCCGGCTTCAACATCCCGCTTAACGCGCGTTGCACATCGTCAATGAGCTCATAGATGACGGCATAGGTGCGAATGCTGACCCCCTCGGCTTCGGCGAGGCGCTGGGCAGCGGGCTCTACGCCAACATTGAAGCCGACGATGATCGCTTGAGAAGCGGCCGCTAGCATGACATCTGACTCGCTGACGTTGCCTACGCCTTGATGGACGAACTTGACCTTCAGGTCGCCCACGTCGATCTTTTCTAGCGAGTTTCTAATCGGCTCGATACTACCTTGCACATCCGCTTTAAGGATCAAGTTCAGCGCCTGGACACTCCCCTCTTGGGCGCGCCGGTAGATCTCATCCAGGGTCAGTACCGGTCGGGCGGCCGCGGTCTGATACTCTAGCATGCGTTGCTCCGCCAACTCCCTGGCTTGGCGCTCGCTCTCTACCACCTCGAATTTGTCCCCTGCCTCGGGCACATCGTGAAGGCCGGTGATAACAACAGGAGTCGAGGGCAAAGCGTGCTTTAAGGGCTTGCCTTGATGATCGTACATGGCACGAATCTTGCCATATGTACGCCCCACTAACAAGACATCACCGACCCTGAGCGTACCTTCCTGGACAAGCAGAGTGGCCGAAGGGCCACGTGTACGATCTAGCTTCCCCTCAATCACTGTGCCTTGGGCCTTGGCGCGAGGGTTGGCCTTCAAATCGGCCATCTCGGCAACTAAAAGGATCATCTCCAGCAGCGTATCAATGCCGACCTTGGTCTTGGCCGATACGGGCACACAGATGGTATCGCCACCCCAATCCTCAACGACCAAGCCGTTCTCAGCAAGCTGTTGCTTGACGCGTTCAGGGTTCGCTGTGGGCAAATCGATCTTATTAAGGGCCACAATGATGGGCACTTGGGCCGCACGGGCATGGCTTATGGCCTCCAGCGTCTGGGGCTGTACGCCATCGTCGGCGGCCACAACCAGGATGGCGATATCCGTGACGCTGGCCCCGCGGGCGCGCATAGCGGTGAAGGCCTCATGACCAGGGGTGTCCAGGAAGGTGATCGGTTTGCCTTGAACTTGGATCTGATAAGCACCGATATGCTGGGTGATACCCCCCGCCTCGTGAGCTTGCACATTCGTGGCGCGAATGACATCCAAAAGCGAGGTTTTGCCATGGTCAACGTGACCCAGAATGGTCACCACCGGCGGGCGTTCACGAAGGTATTTCTGTTCCTCTTCGGTATAGAACCGACGTCTAACGGGCTGAGGGGCAGCCTGTTCCACGACTTCCGGTTCGGGTGGCTTTTGCTCCTTGACCCGGTAACCCATATCCTCGGCAACGATGGCCGCGGTATCATAATCGATCTGTTGGTTGATATTGGCCATAACCCCGGCGTTCATCAAGGCTTTGATGAGTTCAATGGGGCTGCAGCCCATGAGATTGGCCAACTCGCGCACAGTGATCGCCTCGGGCAACTCCAATTCCTTTTTGGCCTCGGGTGGCGGGGCAGGAGGAGCAGTTATTGCGGGCCCAACCGTACCAGTGCTCTTAGCAGCACCGGGGGTGCGCGCAGCGGTCCGTTGAGGCGCCTCCGGACGAGCGCTCAAAGCGCGCTGTTCAGGAGTCTTTTGCGACGGAACTGCAGGGCGAGAGTCATCCGATTTATCGCGTGGCTCCCCCTTTGCGGCAGAAACCGCCTTGGAGACGCCTTTTTTCACGACGCGAGATTTGTCCTGATCGGTTCGTGTAACCATATGATCCCCCTTTCACTGAATCCCAGACAAAGCCGCTGGAAGGGTTGCGAGCCAAGTTCTTTAATGAGGGCCAAAAACAGGCGTGGCTTCAGGAGATCCAGATCCGGAGCTGAGATAAGACCCATTTGAAGGACAGATGGCGGCCAAGAGCATGTGGGGGAGAAGGAGGATGGAGGACCAAAACCGACACTTTCAGTCAGCTACCATCATGATCTTCTCCCTCACAATACATATTGGCCAGCTACCCATGATGCCTTTCATCTCCGTTCCCACAGACCGGCTATCATTTGGCCCATCATATGTAATATGTTTCCTCACCTATAGGAGACGCTCTCACGACTTGTCCGTGTTCTCGTCTGTATCGGGCAATTGGGAGGCATAAGCCTCTATATAAGCATACTGCTCAGGCGTGAGAGCCAACTTTAATGCGCGATCAAAGCGTTTATGCTCCAAAGCGGCACGCCAACATCGTTTGTCCTTGCACAGGTAAGCGCCTCGCCCAGCGACCTTGCCCGTCGGATCCACAACGACTTCGCCATTCGGTTTGCGCACGATGCGCACGAGCTCGCGCTTGGTCGACACGCGCTGACAGCCAATGCACGTTCTCTGTGGCCTTCTCTTCAAAGTCTGGGGAGACATAAGCTCACCTTTCTAGCTATAATCTTCGTCTTCATCCCCCCAGCTAAGAATCCGTCGGTCGCGCCGATGTTTCTTGCGTGCCACGACGCGCCCCAATCGCTCATCAAATTCCAAAAGCCGGCGCTTTTTCTTATCACGAGCCTTTTTGCGCGCGGCCTCGGACAAGAGCTCGTCCTCTTCATCCCCTTCCTCGTACAGCTCTGCCTCAGCCCACTCCATGTCAGGCTCTTCCTCAAGCGCCACGGCCTCAACCTCGGGCTCAACACCCTTCGGTTCAACGGGAGCTTCCGGTTCAACGGCCTCCAAGGAGGGACCGACTTCGGGCTCAAGGTCCACGATGGGCGCAACAACAGCTTCCTCCATGGCGGGAGCTACCTCCGCTACAGAGCTCTCCTCGACCACGGCCTCCTCCGTAACCTCTTCTGAGGTCAAGGCGGGAGATACTGCCTCAACTTGTTCTAACCTGCCCTCGTCCGTTCCCGTGACGGATGGCTCTGTTGCAGCGATAGCTTGCTCCTCCTCTAAGGAGGCCTGCGCCTCAGCCAGAAGCTCGGCGGCGGCCCGGCGAGCCGCCTCCCGCTCCTGAGCACGTAAGGCGGCCTCTTCAGCCTCGGCTGCAAGCCGTTTCGCCTCCTCAGCGGCCTCGCTTTCGCTCTTGATGTCAATGCGCCAACCGGTCAACTTGGCCGCCAGGCGAGCGTTCTGACCTTCCTTGCCGATCGCTAAAGATAGCGACCGATCGGGCACCACAACCTTGGCCGTCTTCTCCTGTTCGTTCAACGTAACAGACGTCACCTTGGCCGGGCTCAGGGCATTGGCGATGAAAGTCTCAGGGACCGGAGACCAGGCAACGACATCTATCTTCTCGCCGTTGAGCTCGTTCACGATGTTTTGAATGCGCACACCGCGCATCCCCACGCACGAACCGACGGGGTCGATCCCCGGCTGCAAAGCCGCTACCGCGATCTTGGAGCGAGAGCCCGGCTCACGCGCAATAGCCTTGACCTCAACGGTGCCGTTAAAGATCTCGGGCACTTCCATCTCCAAGAGACGGCGCAGTAAGCCGCGATGAGTGCGCGAGACGGTTATCTGGGGGCCATGTCCTGTGCGCTCTACCTCCGCCAGATAAACCTTGAGACGTTGATTGAGGCGATAGTTTTCCCCAGGAATCTGCTCGCTTTTAGGCAGGGTGGCCTCCGCCTTGCCCAAGCTCAGGGTGACGTTTCCCGAACGCGCATCAATGTTGCGAACCACCCCGTTCAAGATCTCTCCGACCCGATCCGCATACTCAAGATAGACCGAGTCGCGCTCGGCCTCGCGGATACGCTGCATAATGACTTGCTTGGCCGTCTGCGCAGCGATGCGCCCGAAATTGCGCGGCTTGATCTCTATATCAAGGATATCTCCAAGCTGCGCATCGGGCTTGTATGTCTTGGCCTCGGCGAGGGAGATCTCCACGCGCTCATCCTGGACCGCTGCCACCACAGTTTTCTTCACGAATACGCGAGCCTGGCCTGTCCGAGGGTCAATCGTCACGCTGACGTTCTGATTCGACCCATAGTTGCGCTTATAGGCCGAGACCAAGGCGGCCTGAATGGCTTCCAAAATAACCTCTGGCGCCAGGTTACGGTCCGCACTAAGCTGGGTGATAGCGATCTCAAACTCGCTTTTCATCGACTCAAAAACCTCCTACCATAGCCAAGCCATACAATAAGAAAAGTGGGAGGAAAGCCCACTTTTTCTCGCGCGGAAGTTATAAATAGTATATCACGGCTTGGCGAAATGCGCAAATAGGACACTTAAGGGGCGTTTCGGTAATATCCGACATGGCCGCTTACTGTGAACACGGCCTTTATTTGACAGGCCAAAAAGCCATGTATATAATTGAAAACACAATGCGGGTGTAGCTCAGGTGGCAGAGCGTCTGCTTCCCAAGCAGAATGTCAAGGGTTCGAATCCCTCCACCCGCTTTATCGTAAGCCTCGGTGTTTGTCGCCTCTTGCGAAGCATAAGAGCCATCCGGCCGGCTAGGAGCGTTCTATGTTGTGCCCCTGCCGGCCGTTCGTCTCTTGGGAAACCCAAAACGCCGTGCGTCGCCGGCCTCGTTGGTGCCAAGGTTACCGAGCACATCATGTGATGGACCAAAGCCCTAACTTCTGGCGGCCGGGCGGGTTTTCAGGCAGCATTCGCTAGGGATATCTGGCCCTGCGATATTCCTCGGCAAAGGCCCCGCCATCGTATCCCCCATCTGCTTCACACAGCTCAGCTAAAAGCACCTCGCGATCCCCTTCAAGCCAGGATTTGCGCGCAGCTAGGGCACACAGCTCCGGCTCTAGCAAGGCATCTATTGGCAGCGGAGGCTGATCTGTCTCTCCGGCCAGATAGGGCAAGACAGCCTCTAGGAGAGCGCGATAAAGCTTGCTCGGATCGGCCTGATATTGGATCACCGATTTCTCGGTGACGATCGTGGCATAAAAGGGCATCCAGGCCGCTGCAGCGCCCACGATGAGCAACCCCATACGTCCGTCAGGCCAGCTCAACCGAATGCGCCGTTGCACGCCCTGGCCCAGGTGTTGCACGCTTTCTACGCCAGACCCCATGATCCCCAATAACATGGCATAGGCATGAATGCCGTAATTGAACTCGTCCACGGCGCAGCCGCAAAGCGCAGTATGCGGCATGCCTCGCTCGCCTACCGGCCGAGCAAGCCAGTCGCGCGTCTCCGGGCAGAAGCGCAACGAAGAGCCGCCGGCAATGCGCGCCCCCGCCTGAGCCCAACAGCGCAACTGGTTCAGATCGCGCAGATTCCCCGCCAGGGGCTTATCAATAAGGACGGCCTTCCCGGCCTGGATAAAGGGCCGGGCCTTGGCGATGTGCGTATCCCAGTTGCAAGCATGAAGGATAGCGCAATCCACCTCGTCAACCATCTCCTCAAGCGTAGCGTAAACGCGGGAGATGTTGTGCTCACGGGCGAATCGCTCTGCATACCCCGGCGGATGCACCGCACCCCCATCCCAGACGCCTACCACCTCGTGGCCCAATTCGCGTTCTATGGGCACCCAATTTTGAGGGTGCGAGGTATCCAGATCCACGATGCCGATCCTCATAGCTCCTGCACCTCTCCTGTACGAATGGCCCGATCGGCGGCCAGTACGATGCGCGTGGCCTGCAAGCCGTCAGCGGCGGAAAGGAGCGGTTCTCGTCCCTCCAGGAGGGCGTTAACGAACTCGCGATCCTCCAATTGAAAGCCCTCCTCCTCGGGTCGCTCTTCCACCCAGGTCTTTTGCCCATCATAGAAAGTGGCTTTCTTCAGACGATCGTAAAGCTGTACACTGCGTCCCTCGCCGAAAAGCTCAAAGAAGAACTTGCTGGTAAATGGCCCTAGGGCAGCGTCGCCCTGGACCCAGGCGGCCACGGAGCCGTTCGCGAATTGGATGGAAGCCACGCACTGATCGATACAGGGGTGCCCAGGATGGGTCATCGTACCCCCGCTCGCCCAGATACGCTTCGGCTCGCTTCCCGCGAAATAGCGTAGCATATCGGTGGTGTGGCAGCCTTGGCTGTGAACATTGGCTCCGCCTTGGATGGGGTCCTGGGCCCAGGCGTCATCGGGCCAGCGGTTGTCCATCATTTGCCCCACAAGGACCTGTGGCCGGGGGATAAACGCATGCGCCTTCTGCACTAGAGGATAAAAGCGCATCTTGAAGGCGGGCATGAGGACCACCCCGTGAGCCTTGACCGCCTCGGCCACAGCCTCGCATTCGGCAAGGGTCAGAGCCAAGGGTTTCTCGATCAGGATGTGCTTGCCGGCGCGCGCGGCGGCGATGGCTAAGGGCGCGTGAGAATCGTGCCGTGTGCAGATAAAGACCGCGGTGATGCGCTCATCGTTGAGAAGCCTGTTTACATCGGTGGTCGCATAGTCGCCGCCGAAAGTGGCCAAAAAAGACTGTGCGGCGGCCTCCACCACGTCGACATAAGCGATGAAGCGCGCCTCCGGGATCCTGGCAATGCATTCGGCGTGGACTCTGCCGATTCCCCCACAGCCGATCAGGCCAAAGTTCAACATAACCAACCCTCCAACTCTAACCTAACGCAATAATATCCTCTGGCTGTACGATGATGGTTCTTCCGCCGAAGGCGACCGCCAAAGGAACATCGGCCAAGTTCATCGCCAGAAGCCCATCTTCAAACTGCGAGAGGCACAAGCCGTCCATCTCCGGGCGCAGCGTTGTCGGCGCTTCGGGCAGGCCAAGCTCCGGCGCGTGCTCCAAGACATCGGCCAGGAAAGCGAGCGCCGCCACATCGGAAGTGGCCCATCCACCGTGACCGGAACGAGGGTCAATCAGCCCGAAATAGCTGAGCACTGCCCCCTTGCCCACCTTGCGCTGCCAAGCTAACCGCGAGTATTCGGCCACAGACTCATACCAGGAGCAGCGCATCCCCAACAAGGGCATACAGTCGGCGGCCAATGGCCCGTAGGAGGCAGTGGCCCACAGGGGCATAAGTTTCCCATAGCGCGGAAGGATTTCTGGCCGCAGGATCACCTGATCCATCACCCCATAATGCCTATCCGTCTCCGAGGTGAAGCCGATCAGCTCTTGCCACAGTGTCGCGTTCTCTTGAAGGTCGGCGATGAGGCAATTGATGTTCAACAATGCCCCACCGCCCTCAACCCAAGCAGAGATCTTGCCGATCGTCTCCCTGTTCATCCGCTCAGCTCCGGCCACCACCAGGTAACGGTAACGCGAGAGCAAGCCATCCCCGATCATGTTCTCATCAACGAGATCAAAATCAAGCAGCTTCCTCAGGGCGAGGTGAAGGCGGTCAAAGAACACCTCTGGATTATTTTCTTTGTGTCTTTGTGGTAAGGTTGCCCTAAGCTCCTTTTTTGCTGCAAGGTCATTGGAGATAGGAGCACAATTCCCTCCACCCATGGAGCTCGTCCATCTTGACGGTTCGCTGTTCGTCAGAGGCACGCGTGGCCGCCAGCCCCATCGCCACGGCCACGGAGGCCTCAGCAGGGCTGATCGGCTGGGGGATCTCCTGGCGTACTAAAGCCGCGAAATCGTCCAAGAGGAAGGCGTCGGCGCCACCATGCCCACCGAGGCGTGCCCCTCCCTCAAGGAGGGGGATGCGTATCGCCCGAGAATAGTCATCGGCCTCATGCCGTCGCCAATAGAGGAGCTCAGGGCTACTCAGGCTGCCCTCCAGGGTCCCCGCTGTGCCGCCCACGCGAATGCGCCGATCGGTGAAGGGCGCAACAACGTTACAGGTATAGGTGCCCAAAGCCTCCCCCTCAAAGGCTACCTGGGCCATACCGTGATCAAAGGTGTCCTTCTCCGAGTTGTAGAGGCAAAGGTCTGCCGGGGGCCAGCCGGCGGCCTCGCGGATCGCCTGAAGCTGAAGCCGCAGCGGTGAAGCGTCCTTCATGGCCCGCAAGTGCGAATCGGGGCATTCTGGCTCAATGGGACAGGCACTGCAACGCTCGCCCGCTTCCGGTTTGGGGACGTAATGGGTCAGGTAAGCATCGGCGCTGAGATGTAAGGGTAACGCCCCCGCCAGCCAGTAGAGCATGTCAAAATCATGACAAGCCTTGGTGATCCATAGCCCCCCGCTGAAGCGGCGCAAGCGGTTCCAGCGGCGGAAGTAGGTGCGCCCGCCATAGTAGAACTCGTCAGCTTGGATAGTGAGCACCCGACCCACTACACCCTCGCCGATCATGCGCCGGAGACGGCGATAGAGTGGCGCATAGCGTAGGTTAAAGCCCACCATGGTGTGTCCGCCGGCGGCCTGGTCGGCCCGGACGATAGTCAGGCAATCCTCTAGGGTAATCGCCAGGGGCTTTTCGGCATAGACATACTTGCCCGCAGCCAGGGCCTGCAAGACCGGCTCAGTATGCTGCCCATCAGGGGTCGCCACCAGCACGGCATCACAGGGAACCGCTTCCAGAGCCTGTTGCGTGTCCGCAAAGATGGGCACATCTTGCAGGCCATATTCTTGGGCCACAACCTTGGCTGCTGCAGGAAGCGCGTCCACCAAGGCCACCAAGCGATAGCCGGGATGTTGAGCCGCCTGTTGCGTGAACCAGGCTCCCCGCCCACCGCCACAACCGACGATGATCAGGCGAATCGCGTCCATAACCAGCCTCCCCAGGTATCCTTAGGCGTACTTCGCCGCTACTTCCTGAGCCAATCGCGTCCATACATGCAGCCGGTCCAGATGCCCGGCCAGGGTCTGTAGCTCGCGTAGCACGATCTGCACATAGCAGCCACGTAAGCGCCGCATGCCCTCCTCAAGGCCACGCCTCAGAGTGGCAAGGTCCTCGGCGAAGACGACATCGCTGGCCTTTTGGCGCCACATGATCACGTAACGATCCCCAACACGCTCAACGACCCGATCCAAATCGGTCCAGGCGCTAGCGACAAAGATGCGTAAGTTGGGGATGGTCAGCACGCCCTCAATCTTATGCGTCAAGTTCTCGCAGCAACCATAGGCGACGAGGCCAAAGCGCTGAAGGATGGGCATTTGATAGTTCAGGCAGAACTCCCGCCACATTGCCGGCGAGACCTGATCGAATTCCTGGCTGTTGCTCATCACCCAGAGGTTCTTGTAGGTATAGCGCCCATCGGTCGGCGGAGGGCCAAAGGGGTCGCTACAGATCATCGGGCCACTATTGTTGGGCGTGAGCAGCCCACTCTCCTCCACCTGTTGCATGGCTCCCAGCACGCCGTCGCGCAGGTGGGCCATCAGCCGGTGCATGAGCGCCGGACGATCCACCATGTCTAGCATCATCTGCTCTAGACCGCGCAGCTCGGCGGCCGTCGTCCCCAGGATGGCGTCCAAGGGCGCGCCGCAGACGCGCCTCACGGGCAGGATATCTCCCAAGAGGTCATGCGCCCTGGAAAGGGCCTCCTGCGTCTTGGATTCATTGTAGGTGAAGCGAGGTAGCTGTAGTCGTGCGTAATCGGCAGGCTCTTTCAGCGGCGGATCAAAGGCCCAAGCGCCCTTAGGCTCATCGGGTCGGCGACGCTTGATTTCCATCCCCCAGATAGTGGGCGGATCACAATCCCATATCGCCGGCACGGGAAAATAAGGCTCCACGGGAGAATCGTCGCCGATCTCATGCTTGATCAGCGTCCGACGAAAATCAACCTCAACGGAGCGCAGCCAGGGATCGGTGCAGTGCAGAGATTCCTCAGGAAGCAGCTCACTCCACGCGCCCACCGGCCGGCACCATACCGGCGCGCGATCCGGTCGGCGCAAGGCGTTCACATCGCGCCAGCGACGCTGGATGAGTGCATTCTCCCGGCTCGCGGCGATCTCGGCCACTTGGCGCGCCAGCTCGCGGATATAAGCCCTTTGCGTTTGGAGCTCGCTCATGACAAAGCTCCCCAACAGGGAGAATGGCCAGACCAAAAGCTCAGCCTTTGCGTAGGATACATCTTAAGAGGGCACATGTCCAATGATACTCAGGGCAATCGCATTTAGACCGAAAGGACCTTGAGCAGGTAGCTCTCATCCCAGCCAGCCCTGTGGCGTCTGGCCTTGATGCCTGCTTTGATAGAGTGA
>Ga0078972_1011737_pt1 | contig 15488 bp, 12 predicted proteins | sample YelNatPaOPGAMG01_FD_67568 | JGI IMG/M metagenome (GOLD analysis project Ga0078972, IMG submission 67568) | Hot spring thermophilic microbial communities from Obsidian Pool, Yellowstone National Park, USA - OP-RAMG-01 (SPADES assembly) (version 2) | ecosystem: Environmental > Aquatic > Thermal... | reverse complement strand
CAAGAAATTCCTCCCTGGGAATTGTGCTCTTTCTATCAGGAAGAGCTTTTCTTGAAAACATCCCTTTACAAAAAACCAAGATATATTCATGAATATCTCTCAATGTGGAATTTTTGGCAGAGAGCCAGCTTCCCCATGCTGTTGAAGGACTGCCACTTGAAGCTTTATTCCAGATAATTTCGCCTCTCATTAAGAAGTTCAAATCAAGCATATCCTCTACAATAAAGGTATGAAGAGGGATATACGGCTTTCTTCCAAGATTGGCAATATTAATGCATACTCTTCCACCCGGTACAAGAACTCTTTTAACCTCGGTCCATACTCTTTTTAAAAATACTCTGTATTCATTCAGAGTGAGATTTTTGTCATAGTCTTTGCCTACATTGTAAGGTGGAGAGGTAACCATCAAATGAACGCTATTATCGGGTAATTCTTCCATTTTTTCACTTGTCTTACAGAAAATTTTGTCTAAAAATTCAGAAGGAATAGGATTTTCTACATATTCACATTGTTCTTCCCTCGGTAATCCTTCATATAATTTACTCTTGTAGAATGGAGTAGAATCATGGTTAATTCTTCCCGGAGAACCAAAGGCGCTTGTGGTTGTGCCTTTTTTTCTTCTATGAGATGTCATGATAATCCTCCCTCCAAAGATCAACCCATCTCTTGTAAGGATTGAAATCTATCTTTATTCTTTGCCAATTTATTTCAATCCGCTTTGATTCCCTGTTTTTGACTAACCTTGATAATGTTTCCTTTGTAATCTCAACACCTCTCGGATTTGTACCAGGCTTTGGGAGTTTAATATAACTTTCTCTTCCTATTTCATCAAAAAGCATTTTCTGAACCTCTAAAGGAATGTAATAGAAACCTCCAATGCCTTTCCAGTTAATCTGAACAAGTAAAATAGCGCAATGTGGATAATAGTTCTTACGGAACTCTTTTGCCTTTTGGGCGTCAACTGTCCATATCAGCTTGACACCGCTGAAACTCTTACCTGTGATTGTCTTAATGGATACTGGTTCGCCAAATAACTTGACATCTACTTCTGGCTCAGTAATAGGTATTTCGGTTTCCACATAATCCCCACCAAATTTATAAACGAGTAGGGCAACTATTATCCTTTCACGAACCGATCCAACCTCCATCCCAGTTTTGCCGGCTCTTGAACTCTCTAATTCTGCAAGTTGAAACAAATAAGGCAAGCGTCCTTGGATTTTGGCTACCAGTTTGTCATCTTCAAATATCTCTATTAAACGACTGGACACTTTTTATTTCTCCAAAATGGAAGTATAGATGCAATGCAGATATGCCAATTCTCACAGAACTGTCCGAATTCTCTAACTTTTGTTGACTTCATCATTTCATACCTATTTTGTTTAACCTGAATCCTGTGTGAAAACATACTATTAAACCTCTAATAGATCAATTTGTTTCAAAGCGTACCCAAAGATAGCTTTATGTATAAAGCTTGCTGGCAGTTTTAAAGTAGGCCTATTCACTACTATCCGTTTAAAATAGAGTAACCTGTGGCTCTGTATATCCACCAGAATTGCTAAAGAAGTGCTAAAACCCCATTGGCGGATTTGAGTTTTTTTATAGATTTTTAGCGGAGATGAGTGAGTTTCCAGCATAAAATAAGTTTTTTCATAGCAAAAATTTGGATGAGCGCCTCAAAGAGCACGAACCTTTATTCTGGTTTAGATGAAGTGGTAGTATTTTCATGATTTAATAATTCTCAAAATCTCTTTACAATACCCTTCAGCTATTAAACGCATATCCTCGTAAAGTTGTTCATCTCGATTATGTGCTAAAGGATTTCTAATTTTTCCAAGAAGCTGAGCCCTAAGATCCCAATAAGTCTTATCTTTGCCAAAAATAGAACTGAATAAATTCCATTCAGCAAAAATTATGGAAAATAGCTCAACTGGATAAGTATAATCAATTAAATTATGTGACGCTTTATCACTGAATAACATTTTCTCTTTATTTTGGGATTCGCGAGCATGCGAAAATAAATTTTTTAAATTTGGATGTTTCTTCTCAAGCTCGTCTGTCCAATAGTCTCCATACTTTTCTAACATCTTTTCTGAAATAATCTTTCGTAAGGCTTTTTCGGTTTGTTTAAATAACGGCCATAGATCAACTTCCCGCTCAATAATCTGTAAAAGTGTATTGAAATGACCAGAAAAAGCTGTATAGTTCTGATTTATTAACTTAATAAGCCCATATCTTGTGAATTCATCTATATCCGTTTGATTCAAGTTAAAGACCGGACCGAAAAGGATTTGTAACAATTTATTGAAACTATCATCTTCTTTGAGTAAACTAACTATTCGATCATAATGGTTAATTATACTCTGTCCTATACGAGATGTAACCTCATCTAAATTAAACCCTCCTTTACCGAGAAAATCCTCGATAATCTCATAGGCAAACATACCAAGAAGGTATGGGTATCCACCACAGAAAAATAGAATACGATTTTTAATTTCATGATTAACTTGTATACCAAGAGTTATTAGTCTGTTAAAATATTCATCTAAGTCATTTTCATTGAACATTTTTAAATATATTTTATGGAAGATACCATCAAAAGTTGAAACCCCGGCACTCTGCACTTCTAAGTCTCTTATACTACGCCGAGATGTTAACACAAAATTTACTTTCCACTCTGGATTATAAGATAGCTCACGAAGACGTTGAAAGCTTAGAATATCGTCTTTGAAAAGATAGCGAACAAAGTCAAATTCATCTAATATACAAACAACTCGATAGCCTGCTTGCCTTATTTTCAGAAAGAATTGCCGAATAAGTTCGTAGTTATATTTTAACGAAAACTTGTTGTTTAAAATACGATTAGTGAGTTCTGAGATTGGTTTGGAAAGACAGTTTAATTCCTTCATTTCATCCTTGCAATTATTTACAAGAAAACAAAAAAGATCAGATGCTTGATTGAAAGTAGCAAGGCTAACCCATATAATTAGTAGTTTTTTTGTTTCGAATAGTTCTTTTTTTCGCTCAACAAGAGCTTTATATGCTAAACTGCTTTTTCCAACGCGAGGCAATCCAATAATAGCGAGGTTTCCTGCATCTGAAGGTCGGATAATCCTGTTTTCAATATCTTTTAAAACTTCCCGACGTCCAATAAATTTGTCTCCATTCACGATACATCCGTAATTTGCAAATGGATTATCTAAATTAGTTCGCATTTTAGCCCTCTTTAATGATTAGCAATAAGCCACTCCTTAAAAAGTTCAACACGGATTTGATAATATTGTTCGCGTTCACGTTTAAGAACATCCCTTTTTACAAGGTCATCCAAAATAACATCAAGCGGTGTTTTAGTTTCGCAGGCAATGGTATTACGATGACAAGGGCTATTTTTGCTATTTATTGCAATAACTTTTAATACTTTCAATACATCTTCATCGCTAATAGCATCTTCTGATGTATCTCCAGAGTTAATAAGGTTGTCAAATTTATCAAGGCTTAATGCATTTACGCCACGTATTAATTCATTCTTTACATGTTCTATATCTGCTTCTGTCACCAATATAGCACATTTTCGGTTCATATATTCCACGAGACGATTACAAAAAATTTGGATGTAGAAGGGGCTTCCAGCAGTCAATTCCAAAACTCTTTCTACTGCGCGTCCCACATAACGACTCCTACCATTTCTACCACCTATTCTAATCGGTTCATCAATGAGTTTGATTGCATCTTCGGGTTTTAGGTATGTCACTCGTTCATCCTGCGTTGTCCCAAATTCATTAGGAAAGCGTTGTTTAAATTTTGGCATAACATCTTGGCCTGCCAATATAGCGCTAAAATAATTTTCCTGTAATAGAGCTTTCCAATTCTTCATAAATGAAACTGGAATCCTACCAGTTATAATCTGACCATAAATATATGAGAATTCATCTATAATAATGACTAATTGGAAGCTTCTCCAGTCACTATCTTTTGATGTTTTATGTTTGTATTCATCAAATATTTGCTTAAAATATAGTAAAGGACTTGGATGGTTATAGAATTCTTCATAACTTGGAAAAGATATGTTTAATGATTTTAGCCCTTTTCCTACTAAATCACCAATTGCATATTGCAGTTTTTGTAAAAAAGAATATAAAATCTGATACAAAAATGGAACATTAGAATATTCATCAAGTATTGCCCCTATATTGCCAAGGTCTAAAATTATCAAATATTTTCTTTCTTCAAGTTGTCGCTTGAGATGATATAGCATTGAAGATTTACCAGCACGTTTTTGACCAAATATAACAATACATTTGCTTTGAGTTTGAGAGGCTTCAATCGCTTTTGTAATATTTTCCATAAGTTCATCACGGCCATAGAACATCTGTGAATCTCCTACGATACCACCTTCAGCGTAAGCAGCATATGGATTCTGAATTTCCTCGAAGTCATCCTTACTATAAAGCCTGACGGAAAAATTGTAGATGTCTGTTTGTTTAATATCTTCTTGACGTGTGCGATAATGTGCATATAAACTTATAGAAAATGTTTGTGATTGTAGAGCCTGGTCTGTCAATTTAAGAGGCACTTTTAATATCCGCTCTTCACCACCCCTGAGAGATTCCTCAATTCTGATTTCCTCTATATTAAGTGTATAAAAGTTTTCATCTTCTTGAATAACTAACTCTAATGACTCTGCTGGGCTTTTACCACTAGCATTTTTTACTGATATCTGGATTTCAATCTGTTTATCATTATTAGGTGCATACGACTCAATAGGTAACTCAAGAGAGATATTAGGAACAGAAGTCTCATAAAGATTATCCAAATAATCACTTATTTTATCTTTAATAAATTGAATCAAGGGATATACTTCCTCAATTGAGATTTTTGTCGGACTATTTTCGATTTCCTTAAGTAAATCCTGACAATAATTATCAATAAGAATACAAATACGCTCCCTCTCTTCAAAAGCAATCTGCTTGCAAAGATCAAGGCACATCTCTAATATTCTGGACAATTGTCTTATTCGTTGCTGGTCTAAATCGAATAAAAATCTTCCTTCAATATCTTTACATCTCTTAATTGCATCCTCTAGCCATGATGTGGTGAATTCTAAGTTTTTTAAGAAACTGAATTCAGTTTTAATACTGAGAACAACATCAGACCACTTTTTGATTAATGAATTCCACATTTGAATATAGTTATGTTTTGTTAAAGTTGATGGTGCTGAGATACCTTGTCTTTGCAAATATTCTACACTAATGGCCTGTAAGGATGTTTTCTCATAGAGCCTATGGAGGATGCGTTTTGCAGCATAACGGCTCCGGAATATTAAATATGCAATAAACTCAAAAACTTTTTCTCGTTGTGGGTGTTTGTTTAGAACCTCTTCAATGGTTTCTTCAATAGATGGAATTTTTGGAGTAAGTGGTATATGTGCAGAACCTAACAATGAAAAAAGAAATCGTACAAGAGCATTGACGGCATCTTGTTCTTCTTTACTCCGTTCCCTGATAGCCGCATAAACATTTAATGCCTCACAATACCATTCTCTTGCAGTATCTATGTGCCTATTTTCGGCAACAGAGGCATCACCTCTGGAGGCGAAACTGCGGCAAAGGTATCTATAAAAATAATCTAGGTTTTCTCCTAAGCTTTGAGCAATTCGGGACGCTGAGAGATAATATTCACTCCTATCACGGGGGCGTCTTGTTCGAAGTTGTTTGGCTATATCCTCAAGTTTCTCAATATCATATTTAGCATCTTTATCTGTGCCAATATATTCTTTTTGGCCAGTTTCATTTTCTCTGATTCTATCGGGTGCTACTCCTTGGAAGTCACATCGATTTAGGAAGAACTTAGCGAATTCGCTAAGCTCTCCAGAAAACTCAGATAATGTAGTTTCTATTATCATCTCATCAATAAGAGTGGGAATACCTTTTCTTGCTTGGGTTAGTGCTTCCATTAGTTGCACAGTTTTGGTGTCTGGAGATATAGCAATAATTTGATTTAATATCTTTTCCGACTCGTCATAGCACTTTTGTTTTAATAGACATAGGGCAATATTGCGGTTTGCTGGTATACTAGCAGGACGATTTTTTAAAACTTCTTTAAAAGTCTGGAGAGCATGTTGATAATCTTCTTTATTCAAATAACAATTTGCAAGTTGCCATAAAATCTGAGCTTTTTTCTCCAAATTTAGTGCCTGTGATAATTTTTTTTGAAGCAAACTAATAGCACGCTCAAATTGCCCAGCATTTTGGTAAATACTTATGAGGATATTATCCAATGATTGTTGGTTTCTGACGTTTTCCCGATTTTTTTCTACGATTTCGATTGCTTCTTGCGGGCGACCCAATTGCACTAATAACCCTGCAAGGTCTTTAATGGCACTCTCAACATTATCTCCTTTAGCAATTGCTTCACGGAAAAGATTTGCTGCTCTTTCGTAATCCTTTTCGATTAGCTGAGCTCGTTTAGCTCGTGCAAAAGGATTTGACCCTTTAGGAACACCACTTAATCGAGCATATTCTCGCCATTTCTCATAAAGATTGCTTGCATTTGGATATTCTGGGTCTACAGAGAGAACACGTCTAATCTGGGCAATTGCTTTTGCATAATCACCACTTTCAGCATACTCAACTGCTAATCTAAACATCCCCTCAATTGTTCTAAAAAGGGCAATCTGAATAGCAATTGGTCCCTTTGAACCTTCTGTAGATTCAAAGGTCACAGGGATTTGCTCCCCATATTTTAAGTTACTGACTTTGTCAAGCAAAAATTCATCTATGATAGCACTCCTATGGAAAAAATAGTTTTTTCCTTCTAAATCTTTTAGGAATCCAAAAGCGCGTTCTATGTTGTATTTGTATATATAGCCTTGAGGCTGTAAGGGTTGTTTTGGTTTAACTTCTTTTTTTAAATTTTCCTCAATTTCAAATATTCCCTGAATATACGACTCAGTAGGTTGTCCTTCAAAATAATTGAAGACTTCGGTAATTAAAGGCTTTGGAAGCTGACCCTGAATCCATTGTTGTGTTAAATCCACTGCTTTTTGTTCTTTCCCAATGACTATTAATAAATATATACCAGTTTCCAAAAGTAGAATGTCTTCTCCCTCTGATAAATGACTTTTTTTGATATCAGCAATCTTTTTTAAGGCTAAATAGTTGTTGTATTTTCTTACAAGACCTATATAAACTAACCAAGCGCCTTGCTCTTGAACGATCGATGCTCTTTGGAAGAATTGTTCCATGGCAAAGCAAGCTATGTAATCTTTCCCTATCTTTAACGCCAAAACTCCCAAATTGAACCAATCTTGAAGATTCTGAGAATAAATGACAAGTTTCTCATAAAGTTTATAGGCTTCATTTATATTTCCAAGCAGAAAGTAGAAGTAAGCAAGATGACGCTTAGGCCCAGATAAAGCAGAAAAACGGTTGACCAATGAAGATAACTCATTTACAATGTCCTGTATCCTGCCAAATACAGGACTTAACTCATTAATCTTTTTTGCATATTCATACTTATTTTTAATCCGATTCCATATAGGTTCAATTTCCTTTTGATGATATCCCACATCTTTAGTGCCTAATGTAAAATCTGGAAGCTTCAAGTCAATTTTTGCGCTTTGAATTTTAGTATTAAATCGTATTTCTATCTCGGTAACTTTCTTAATTACTTCCGATGCAACAATATTAGGTTTTTCTAGAATTTCCCAAGCACCAATTATATCAGTAAGAATAGTTGCTTTACCACCTTCGTTTTTTAATGAGATGTAATCAAGTCCTATTTCTACAATAACTCCAGAAATTATCTCCCCTGTTTTTAATGAAAATCTAACATGACTTCCAATTGGAACTTTCTCCTGTATTAGTTTCCCAATCATTATAGACTCACTCTTTTAATAACGTCGCTAATAACACCGCCATTTCATATAACAATTTCGAGATATATGAAGTCGGCGTAAGACGATTTGGGCGAGCGAAACGAGCCATATAGCTCGTGTTATACATACCTATAAGGGTTGGAGCTTTACGAAGCAAAGTGGAGAGTTCCGCCCCATCGTTATTATTTTTAATTTTGTTTTTTAATAATTTCATTAAAGACGATGTATCACGGCACATTATTTTACTTTTATATGCTCTTGTAATTGCGTTCTTGATGTTAGAATTAAACTATCGTCTAAGCCTAATGACTTCCAGTAATACAAGATATTTGAGTCATCACCAACTTCAGAAGCAATATGCGCATCACTCCCTATTATAAGTTTCCCGCCCATCTCCTTACAGAATGTTATCATTTCACGTGTCTTGAGAATCAATTCATGGGTGTGACTATATTCTTTATTTCTAAATATAGAATTATTAATTTCTAACAAAACATTCCGAGAATTTGCAGATTTTACAACATCCTTAACAAAAATTGGAAACTCTAATCTGTAGGGGTGGGCTACAGCGTGAATAGGATATCTTTCTATTGTCTTTATCATTGCAATTGTGTTTTGTTCTATTGTAGTATTCTCAGGATAACCCGTTAATTTGTGAAATCCAACTAAAATAAAGTCTAGAGATTCCAAGTATGCATGAGGAATATCGATCGTGCCATCGAAATCTATAATATTGGCTTCGCATCCAAACAAGATTTTAACACCAAATAATTCTTTTGGAATCCTTGTAGCCATAGTAAAATATTCTAAATGGGCAGCCCCTTTCATACTAGGACCGTGGTCGGTGATAGCTATCATCTCTATACCCTTTTCGGAGGCGAATTCTGCTAGTTCGTAAATTGTATTAAATGCATGCCCACTCGCAATTGAATGGATATGTAAGTCTATTTTAAGCATTTTAACCTCATTAAAGTTCCACACCAGATTCTAATATCTTAATTTGTTTATTAGTAGAGTCCACTTCAGCTTTAACACCTATGGGAAGAGTTGCTTTTTCAATATTATGCCCAAAATCTACATTATATAAAATTGGGAGTTTATACCTACCACATATATCAGAAATTATCTCCGGTAATGAAGGTGATTCAGCAAACTCCTTCTCTTGGATTTCCAAAGGACGTCCTATAATCATACCAGAAATTTTATTAAATACGCCAGAAAGTGCAAAATGGGTAAGTATCATATCTACTGCATGAAATTCCATAAAACAGTCTTCCCAGAAAAATATAGCTTCAGTCCAATCTGGTTCATAAGGTGTTCCTAATAAACTCTCCAAAGATGTTAAATTTCCTCCAATTAATAAACCCTTTGCTTTTCCATGTGAAATGACCTCTCGTTCCGTTAAAATTGGGATTTCCCCGATAGGTTCTGGATACGAAAGGGCTTTCCATAAAAGTGATTCTGAATAGGGATCGATACCTTCAGAAGAACCTAAATTCCAAATTACAGACGGGCCATAAAACGAAACTAATTTTGTCTTGGACCAAATAGCATTGAGAATGACACACATATTAGACATCCCGATAAGTATTTTCGGGTTTTTACGAATAAGGTTGTAATCTATGAGAGGCAGTAACCGGTTGGCATTATAACCCCCACCTGCTAGAAAAATAGCCTTAATCTCATCATTAGAAAATGCCCATCCTAAATCATTTGCTTGGATATTTGGATCAGCGACCATATAACCTTTTCTGTTAAGAGCATGAGGTGCAATTAATACATTATACCCCTTGTTTTTTAGGTAAGAAATACCCGTCTTAAAATTATCTGGGTTTAAAGCCGCTTCCGGTGCACTCAGAACTACTACAGCAACTGTGTCACCGGGTCTTAAGACTTGTGGTTTTATTTTTTTATCCTTTTCCATAGTTATTCCTCCTTAATACTTCAATGTCTTCAGGAATTATAATCTCGTTTATATCCTCAATCCTGCGGAGGGCTTGTAATAATCTTTCCATACCTATTCCAACACCTCCACTTGGTGGAAGTTTTTTATTTTTTAGTAACTGCAATAGTGGTTCATCTATCCAATCTATCTCTTTCATTCGAGTTCGAACATCTTCATAGTCAATGGAATCAATAAAACCATGAGCAACTTCTATTCCATTTATATAAAGCTCGAATCTTTCAATTATATTTGAATGAGTTTCTTTGCGTCGTGCTAAACATATAGTTTCAACAGGATAATCAACTATAAAAAAACCCCCCCTTTCCTTTATTTGTTTAAGCTTGTGATCAAGTGTTCTATCAAACAATTCTATAAATGACGGTATATTTTTAGAACCTGTCTTTATGTTTTGGATTTCTTCCATTGTAAAAAGACGGGTAATTGATATAATGGGCCATCTTCCATCTGGGAGAGTGATATTTATACTTCTTGCACAATGCTTACAAATTTCTTCTGTTAAAAAGATTAATTCGCCAAAAGTAATTGACTCTTTAAAGCATTCCATCATATAGAATTCATGAGGTTTTTCTAGACCTTTTTCTTTTCTGAAGCACGGACCGATTTCATACACGGATTTCAGCCCAGTTGAAAGAATTTGTCTTAGCCTAAGTTCCATACAAATTCGTAACCAAGTAACAGTATTATTTTCAATTATTGAATAATGAGAATCAATAGGATAATCCGGTCTATGATGAAGAATAGGCGTATGGACTTCAACAAAACCTTCACCTTCAAGGAAACTACGCATTGCTTTGAAAAGGTTTGCTTTGACGATTATGGTATCTCTTTTCAGGCTATACTTGTTTCTTGATATCATAACTGAGTGCCTCCAGACTTCAAATTCCATTGAAAAGTATATTCCATAATTTTGATTAATCTTTCATTAATCCAAGGTGTTTGAGGTTTATAGTACTCATAATTAGCCCATTCTTCAAGAGTTTTTGGCGGTTTAAAACCTTTTTTCAATGCAATAGGATAAAGTTCAGTTCCTGGGTAAGGTGCCCATAAGTGCACTCTTATTTCATGTTCAGGGTAATCTCTACGGATAATCGCGATTAGATTACTGGTTTTTTTTACCTCCTCATCTACATTGATTGGGAACCCAACAATGAAAGTAAAACTTCCTATAATTTGAAATTCATGGCATAGCCTAGCAACTTCTAATATCTCCTCCACGGTAACCTTCTTATCAATGAATTTTAAAATCTCTGGTGAACCTGATTCAGCGCCTATTAAAATACGAGTGCAACCACTTTTTTTTATGAGGCTAAAGTCGTTCTTCAGCCTTATTAAATCCCTGGGGTGTGCTGATGCTGCCCATTTGATTTTTAATTCTCTCTTTATTATTCCTTCACAAAACTCCTTAATTCTTGGAGGATTAACAAAGAAGTTGGCATCGTAAAACTTAACTCCATTAATATTATATTTATCTATAAGTGCACTGAGTTCATTCAGTATCCTCTCTGCCTTCAGACCGGTCCATCTTCTCTTGTATGCAACAACCTCGTAACAAAACCTACAACTGTAAGGACATCCATAACTCGAAACAAAATTTATAGTTCTGGTATTTACAGTTACATCATTTCTAATATAATTCTCAACTTCCACTAATTCCCAAGGCATATCAGGTAAAGCATTTATGTCAAAAATTGGTCGGTCAATATTATGTATAATTTTTCCGTCTATCTTATAAGTGACTCCGGAAATTTTATCCAAGGGACCCTTTTCCGCTAAACTATTTACAACCTCCTTGAATGTAATTTCCCCTTGCCCCCGAACTACTACATCTATCAGATCATGCTTAATACATTCATTTGGCAATGAAGTTGGATGTGGTCCACCCCATACGATGGGAATATTCTTGTTTATATTTTTTATAATCTGAGCAAATTTAATAGCATCCAAAATCTGCCCGCCCCCTGTCATAGTACTAATCCCGACACAAACACAATGAGGCAAATTATCTTCTATCACTTTAGAGTAGTCTTTCTCAATATTTCCATCTATTATGATTATTTCGTAATTGTTTTTGAGTAATCTGGAAATAGCTAATAGGGAAAGTGGTGTCCAAAAGAACTTATACTCGGGGAAATATCGTATTTTGGGATAATAAAGAATGACTGACTTTCTCATATGTAAGCCCTCCGAACATCGTCTACATTTTCTAAGATTTGCTCCTTCACGATAGACAAACCTTTCGTAACCCCTACAAATTTTAGTTTGGGTAGACGTGTATTGACTAATTCCACTTTATAAGGCTTAGGTATGGATTCCTTCATAGGTATCCCGCTTACTAATGATTTGTCAAATCCAAACACAGAAGCGACTTCTACTCCAAATTCAAATTTAGTAAGTGCTTCTGATGATGAGAAGTGGAATATCCCTCTTAAATCTCCTTTTATAACTTCCAACAAAGCTCTTGCTATATCGTCTATAAGAGTAGGGTACTTAATTCTTTTATTGTCCAGTCGTAATTTCTTTCCATTAGATAGGCTTTTTATAACTGTTTTTAGCAAAGTATCCTTATCAAATTCATCATTATAACCATAAAGAAGAGGTAGACGAATTATTGAAAATGGACAATTTATTGTCAGGATTAACTGTTCAGCTAAAGCTTTCGTTTTACCATAGAAATTTATTGGTGAATGCGGACTCCACTCGTAATATGGGCCACTCAACCCCTCAAAAACACATTCTGAAGATATAAACACTAAGTGTTTGTTCTCTTCTAAACACCATTCAGCTATATGACCTACTGAAAAGGTATTTATTGTTAAGGCAAGTGATTTTTTCCCCTCGCATTCTTCAACTGTTGAGATGGCTGATAATATAATTATCACTTCAGGATTAACCTCTAACAGGATTTTCCTGACCTCATCAAATTTGAGTAAATCCAATTTTCTATTATGTTTCTCGTCTCCTAACCTGTTCATAAAATATGTCCCTATAGTCTCTATCCCTTCTTCTAATAGACATTTATATACTTTCCTTCCAAGGAAACTACTGGCTCCTATAATTAAGACTCTCATTCTCCTCTCGCTCCACTTTTAATTTTAAAATCAATGCCTAATTTCTTAGCCCATATTTCTGTATTGGTAGTTAAAGCATCAACAGCTAAACTTTGAAAACCACACCAATGTTTATTGGCATATTTAATTAATAATTCATCTGGTACTTTCTCGCCATCGAAATAAAAAGTATACATTACTTCTCTCACAAATCGATCTAAGTGCAATACATCTTTTCTTCGCAAACCCACCGCGAGAACCAAATTTGCAGTATACGGACCTATACCAGGAAATTTTAATAATTCTTTACGTGCATCCTCCGTAGATAATTTTTTCAATTTTTCCAAGTTAATATTATCTTTTACAATGATCTCAGCGATCTTTTTTATGAATTTATCTCTATAGCCAACTTTACATTCTCTAATGATTGATAAAGGGGACCTTGAAATATTTTTTGGAGATGGAAAGCTAAAATAATCCTTCCCGGCGATTTTGATCCTTTCTCCGAGTTTAGTACATAAGTTATACATCATAGAATACAATCGTTTAAATTGAATATTCTGAGCACAGATGACACCGATTATTGCTTCAAAAACGGTAGGATAACTTTTGCCTTTTGAACCATATCGAGATTCCATTGCCGTCTTTAAAACCCTATCTTTCTCGCACATTTCATAGAATGGTCTATAATCTTCTTTTAATCCTAGACACCATGATATAATCTCTTTTATTTCCTCAACTTCTTCTGCCTGTATATTTCTTGACGGTTTAGTTCTAATTACAAGCTTTGGATTGTTCAAAGTGCCTAATGATTTAATCTCTGCTACACATATTTTGCCGTTTCGTAATTGTAATACTCTAATAAGTTTTCCTTCCTCGGAAACCCATGGATAAATATTATAATGTGTTAATGCAAAATCAAAATTATAGGGCGGAATGATATCTGTTTTTGATAATTCTATTTCCATAAGCTAAACCTCCCTTTGAGATATTCTTTGCCTCTCAATTTCCGGTGTCCATGCTTTCTTAAACTGCGAATGTCTGAACAGATTAATAGCTTCTTGTATTGCTTTTTTGGCTTCATTGGTATTTTTTTCGACAAGTGATAATAAATCTACTAAATTGTCATCTCTATACAAACAAAATTTTAGTTTCCCATCACATGTTAGTCTTAGGGCCATAAGTCCGTCTTGGCAAGGAAAATTTTTACATGTTTCACATGTTTTACCATAATGTGTTCCTGCAGTTGCATCTCTCATAAACAATTTGACCCCATTTTTTAATAAATAACACTTCATAGGAGTTCCGGTTCCACCCGGTTGAAATGTTGGTCCCATTTGTTTGACAATAATTGGCTGTAGGATTTTTTCTACTTCACTCAGTGGCATATATCTTTCCATCCACCAATTAACGTTCATAGTCATAAGATCAATAAGTTTTAAAGATAGCCCTTTCTCTCCGGTAAATTCCACGATTTTTATTATTTCATCTTCATTAAAATTTCTTTGAGGGATTGTATTTATCTTTACGGACACACCTTTCTTGCGAGTCATCCTGATACCATCTATCAATCTTTCTAAATAGTCCTCTTGATTATTCCCTTTATATTTTTTTATTTTTTCTTTATCTAATGTATCAATACTTACAGTTAATCCATCCAATCCTGCATCGCATAGACTATCACTCTGCTCTTTTAACATTGAACTACATGTAACAAGCTCAATACTTTTTACACCATTGATTAATTTAATCTCTTTTATAATCTCAATTAAGTCGTTTCTTATGAGCGGTTCTCCGCCACTAATCTTAATATGGCTTATTCCCTCTCCCACCAATAATAAGACTAAATTTTTTATCTGTTCAATTGTAAGCTCATGGGAGGCCTTTGTATATCCCAAGCCTCCACCTTCTCCACCTCGGTGACACCATCGGCAAGAAAAAGTGCATTTATCAGTAACTAACAGTCTTAATTGGGGGATTTTATTTCTCATTCAACATTACCTCTTCAGTTTTATTCACTCTCTTCCTTTTTCTGAAGCGAGGGGGCGGAATTGCGTATAACTTGTTTGTATCCGCAGCTATTGCGTATATCCCTCCAATTTGGCGGTATAGACGCAATGCAGATATGCCAATTCTCACAGAACTGTCCGAATTCTCTAACTTTTGTTGACTTCATCATTTCATACCTATTTTGTTTAACCTGAATCCTGTGTGAAAACATACTATTAAACCTCTAATAGATCAATTTGTTTCAAAGCGTACCCAAAGATAGCTTTATGTATAAAGCTTGCTGGCAGTTTTAAAGTAGGTCTATTCACTACTGTCCGTTTAAATAGAGTAACCTGTGGCTCTATATATCCACCAGAATTGCTAAAGAAGTGCTAAAACCCCATTGGCGGGTTTAAGCTTTTTTATAGATTTTTAGCGGAGATGAGTAACCTTAAATATTAACCCAAAAAATGCATTTACAAAAATAGGGAGGTTTGTGTAAAAAGCCTGCGTCAAATCTTAGGTATTCTTCGGATATTAGCAAAAAAGAATTATTGTGCTGTCATTGCGAGCCGCAGGCGAAGCAATCCCTATGCTTGTAGATTGCTTCGTC
>Ga0078972_1011736_pt1 | contig 15490 bp, 8 predicted proteins | sample YelNatPaOPGAMG01_FD_67568 | JGI IMG/M metagenome (GOLD analysis project Ga0078972, IMG submission 67568) | Hot spring thermophilic microbial communities from Obsidian Pool, Yellowstone National Park, USA - OP-RAMG-01 (SPADES assembly) (version 2) | ecosystem: Environmental > Aquatic > Thermal... | reverse complement strand
TCGTTCAAGTGCCCCCGCTTCATGCGGCGTTATGGCAGAGTCGGTCGGAACCCGTCAAGGCTCTGCGCTTCGCTCCGACCGCTCACGCGGCGCCTGCGGCGGCACTGACATAAGAAGCCATGATCCGAATCCTTTCTTCGTAACCGTTGACGACAAGAATCTCACCGTGTCACAGCAATCCAGGCGTTGGCTTCTCATGTCATCTTGACCGAACCCGCCTCGCCTCTGCCCGCCGCACAGGACATGAAGCGGGGGCACTCAACAAAAGAAATTTGGTTGAGAGCCAAAGGCAAAATGCCCTCCTTCAGAATCTCGCCCCACGCGGGCAGCACAGGAGAGCAAACGTCATGGCATACCGTAACCATCGCAATGCAGCCAGCAGGCCGAGCATCTACCAGACCGTCACCGACCGTATCATCTCCAACCTCAAAGCGGGCGTGATTCCGTGGGAGAAGCCGTGGAAGACGCCGCGCTATGCAGGCGGCCCATTCCCGCGCAACTTTTACACCGGCAAGCCCTACCGTGGTATCAATGTTCTGTTGCTTTGGTCGAGCGAGTACAGCTCCCCATTTTGGCTTACGTTCAAGCAGGCCCAAGCATTGAAGGGCACGGTTCGCAAAGGCGAACGCGGAACGCAGATTATCTTTTACAAGCAGCTTCCCGAATACGCGAAGGAAGACGACGAAGCAACGGGCGAAGATGAGCGCGTGCCTTTTGTTCTCTGCCACTACACGGTTTTCAACGTGGAGCAATGCGACGGCCTCACGCTTCCCGAAGTCTCACAGCCCGCCATTGCGCCGGAGATCGACGAAGACGAAGTTTGCGAAAGCATTGTCACCGGATGGGAGAGCCGCCCCGCGCTCCATCTCAACATCTCCACTGAGTACCGCGCTTACTACCGGCCATCAACCGATTCCGTTCACATGCCCGCCCGTAGCCGCTTTGTGGATGCGCCGCACTATTACAGCACCTTATTCCATGAGCTGATTCACAGCACCGGGCACGAAAGCCGTCTCAATCGCACCTTTGGCGACCGTTTCGGGGATGAGCTTTACAGCAAGGAGGAATTAGTCGCAGAGATGGGAGCCGCTTTTCTTTGCGCTATCGCTGACATTGCCAACGAACACACCGACCGCAACACCGCCGCATACATCCAGAACTGGATTGAAAAGCTGGAAGAGGATAACCGCCTCATCGTTCATGCCGCCGCCAATGCGCAGAGAGCCGTAGACCTGATTCTTGGCAGCACGTTTGAGGAAGAGAACGAGACAACCGAAAACGCCGGGGATGCCGCTGTCAGCGGCATCCCCGCAGCCGGAGCGATAAATATCGCTCCGGCCGTCAAGACGCGCTCAATCTCCGCGTCAATCTCATCGCAGGTAGCAATCACGTCTTCGCTCATTGCTTTTTCAAGCGCCAGCGTCGGCGTGCCGCGACGTTTCGCAAATTGAAGCGCGGAAATCCAGACGTTTGTGTCTACGACGACGATCACCCGTTAGACCGTACCTTGCGGCGGCGCGGCTTCTCGGAGCGCACTTCTTTAATGAGCCGGGGCACATCGGCTTCGGTGTAGCCTTTGGGATTGCGGCCTGCCGCGTACTCGCCCAATTCATCCAATGTCCGCCGCGCCTGCTGCGCGGAGTACGTGCGGAAGGCTTCGCGGAATAGCTCGCTCATGGTGCGGCTATCCCGCTGTGCCAGCGCCTCGGCCTTCTGCGCGAGTTCGGGCGGCAGGCTGATCGTGTAGACCTTCGATTTCCTTGCGGTAGCAGTAGCCATATCCAAGTATTACATTGCAATGGATTCCATTACAATGGCAGCAGCTTTACAAAGTGCGTGATGTTTGCATCATGGCCTGATTACCGAGACATGGCCACGCATACAGCGATTCGGTATTTGCCGATTAATCAATGAGTTCGGAGGGAAGGTGTAACGTAAATAGAAGCACAAAATTGGAACTGCTTGAGCGCAAATTAGTGCTCCAAATCGCGTGATGAACATTCCTTGCGTGTGCTGAAGGAATTTGCAAATCCAGATAAGTGTCGAACGAAAGGCAAGTCAGTGACGGGCTTAAAACTCAGAGACATCCAGGCCGGTCTTAACCTCTCAGGCGTAGAACCCGCACAGATCGTTAGTGTCGTCGCCACCGTTCCCCAGGGCGACGGGGCGCTGCAACTCATATACAGAACGCCCGACGGCACCATGAAGGAGCGCCTCCTTCTGGCAACGGACGAACCGGCAATCAGTATCGCATCCGCCGAGCGGCCCTTCTCATTCGAGGGGAAAGGAGCCGACTTTCAACTCGCGTGCGAGGCCAAGCGGATTGATTTTGCATTTCTGTTCGACCCTATGATGGCGGTTCACACGTCAAACGTGGAACCCTTGCCGCACCAGATCACCGCTGTCTATGAATCCATGCTTCCCCGCCAGCCGCTCCGGTTCGTCCTTGCGGACGATCCAGGCGCGGGCAAAACCATTATGGCCGGGCTTTACATCCGCGAATTGATTATGCGGGCCGATGCGCGCCGCATTCTGGTCGTCGCCCCCGGCAGCCTCGTCGAACAGTGGCGCGACGAACTTTTTGAGAAATTCGGCTTGGAGTTCAGCATCTACTCGCCAGCGCTGGAGCAAGCGACGCCCAACGCCAACCCATTCGAGAGCCACCACCAACTGATTGTTCGTCTCGACCAGATTTCCCGCAACGAGGAACTACAAGAAAAGCTCTGCGCGCCCGGATGGGACCTTGCCGTTTTCGACGAAGCTCACAAACTCGCAGCGCATTATTCCGGCTCCAAGCTCGATAAGACTGCGCGCTTTGAGTTTGCCGAAAAGCTAGGCGCGACCACGCGCCATCTTTTATTGATGACGGCGACGCCGCATAACGGCAAAGAGGAAGATTTTCAGCTTTTTCTTTCTCTACTGGACTCCGACCGCTTTTATGGGAAATTCCGGGACGGTGTACATAAGATTGACGCCTCCGACCTCATGCGCCGCATGGTCAAAGAGGAATTGGTTCGCTTCGATGGCACGCCGCTCTTTCCAGAGCGCAAGGCATATACCGTCAATTACAAACTCTCCGACCTTGAAGCTGCGTTGTACGAATCCGTCACCCATTATGTGCAGACGGAAATGGGCAAGGCTGATCAGTTGGCAGGGTCGCGCAAAGGTTCCGTCGGCTTCGCTCTAACGGCCCTACAACGCCGTCTCGCATCAAGCCCCGAAGCGATCTATCAATCTCTCAAGCGCCGTAAGGAGCGGCTTGAACGCCGCCTACGCGAAGAAAAACTTGGCATACGCGGGCGGGAGGCACTTGCCGAAACTCTGCAAGGCATTCCCGAAGACGACGACGACCTCAACGCGGAAGAGCAAGAAAATCTCGAAGAGGAGTTGGTAGACCAGGCAACCGCCGCCGCTACGGTTGCCGAGTTGGAAGCGGAAATCAACACGCTCCACAACCTTGAGAAACAGGCCAAAGACCTTGTGACGTCCGGCCAGGACCGCAAATGGGATGAGTTGTCCAAGATTATCCAGAACAACCCGGAAATGCACGACGCCACGGGCAAGCAGCGCAAGGTCATCATTTTTTCAGAGCATCGGGACACGCTGAATTACCTGCATGAACGGATTGCCGGTGTGCTGGGCAACCGCGACGCCATCGTGACGATCCACGGCGGCACGCACCGCGACGAGCGCCGCAAGATTCAGGCGACCTTCCGTTCTGATCCCGACGTGCGTGTTCTTATTGCCACCGACGCCGCCGGTGAAGGCGTCAACCTTCAGCAAGCGAATCTGATGGTCAACTATGACCTACCGTGGAATCCGAATCGGCTGGAACAGCGGTTCGGACGTATCCATCGCATCGGTCAGACGGAAGTTTGCCATCTCTGGAATCTGGTTGCGAAGGAAACGCGCGAAGGCGAAGTCTATCATCGCTTACTGCAAAAGTTGGAGGTCGAAAGCGACGCGCTCAAAGGCCGCGTCTTCGACATCCTGGGAGAAGTCTTTGAAGAAACCAGTTTGAAAGACCTTCTGATCGAAGCCATCCGTTATGGCGACCGGAAGGATGTGCGGGACCGCCTGACAACGAAGATCGACCAAGCTCTCGACCGCGAGCATCTGAAATCTCTGCTCAATCGCAACGCGCTCGCGCAGGAGACGATGACGGCAGACCGTCTTTTTGCGGTGAAGGAAGAGATGGAAAAGGCCGAAGCGCGACGCCTTCAACCGTTCTTTGTGCGCTCATTTTTCCTGAAAGCGTTTGACGCTTTGGGCGGTGTCGCACATCCGCGTGAGGCGGGCCGCTTCGAGATCACCCATGTTCCCGCCGCCATCCGCGAACGCGACCGGCGCATTACCGGGCGTAACCGCCGCGAGCACGAACCTGTACTCAAGCGGTATGAGCGCATTTGCTTCGACCGCGAGGCCATTCAGCCGCTCGACAAGCCAGGGATCAGCCGCGCTGTTTTGATGCACCCAGGCCATCCGCTCATGCTATGTATGTCAGACATCATTCTTGAGCAACACGCCAACCTGTTGCGGCAAGGCGCAATTCTAGTTGACCACGCCGACGAGGGAACCGACCCATGGTTGTTGTTTCTGCTCACTCACGAGATCAAATCCGGCGACGGAACGGTTCTGTCAAAACGGCTTCAATTCGTCAAAGTTGCGCCGGACGGCTCCGCGAGCTTCGCAGGATGGGCACCGCATCTTGACCTTGTGCCGCTGGACGACGCAGAACGCGGACTCATCACGGACGTAATCGACGCTCCGTGGGCCGCGACCAATCAGGAAGCGCGCGCCGTCAGCCTTGCCGCTGAAACGCTCGTCCCCGAACACTTTGCCGAAGTTGCCAATCGGCGCATCGAGCAAGTGGACAAGACGCTCGCCGCCGTCAATGACCGGCTGCTCAATGAAATTTCGTTCTGGCAAGACCGCTGGATCAAACTGAGTGACGACCTTGCCGCTGGCAAAGGCGTGCGCCTCAATGTGGACAACGTAACGCGCACGATCAAAGACCTTGAAGGTCGTTTGGAAAATCGCAAGCGCGAACTCCACGCTATGCGCCATGTCGTCAACGGAACGCCGGTTGTGCTTGGAGGCGCGCTCGTCATTCCCGCTGGACTGCTCGCCAGGAAGCGCGGCGAGGAACCGACCGACCCCATTGTCGCCGCATTCGTCGCAGACGCGGCGGCACGGGCACGCATCGAGAAAGCCGCGATGAACGCTGTGCGCGCGGCGGAAGAAGCGCGCGGGTGCCGCGTGGTGGACGTATCTGCTGACAAGTGCGGATGGGATTTAACGTCATACCCGCCCGCCATCGATGGCAAAGTGCCGGAGCCGCGCCATATCGAAGTGAAGGGCCGCATTAAAGGTGCCGCGACGGTTACGATTACCCGTAACGAAATGCTCTATGCCTTCAACCAGGGCGACAAATTCCGGCTTGCCGTTGTGCTTGTGGGCGATGGCGATGCCATCGAAGGCCCACACTACATTCGCAACCCGTTCGACCGTGAGCCGAGTTGGGGCGTGGCGTCGATCAATTTCAACCTGGGCGACTTGCTCGCTCGCGCAGAGGCTCAATAAGGAATGACGCAAGCAATCAAAGCGCCGAAGAAGCTGATTGAAGTGGCTTTGCCGCTCGACGCCATCAACGAAGCGTGCGCTCACGAAAAAATGCCGGGCATTGGGCCGCATCCGCGCGGCTTACATCTGTGGTGGGCGCGTCGTCCTCTCGCCGCCGCCCGCGCCGTTATCTTCGGGCAGATGGTCAATGACCCATCGTGGAAATGGGAGCTGGAGCATCCCGGCGAGGTTCCGCCGAACAATTTGAAGGCGAGTTGGGCTGCGAGCCGCAACCGGCTCTTCGCCATCATCGAAGACCTTGTGAAGTGGGAGAACACAACCAACGAGGAAGTCCTGAAAAGGGCCAGGGAGGAAATTCGCAAGTCATGGCGCGAGACATGCGAAGTTAATAAAGACAATCCGCAGGCGGCGGAGTTGTTTAATCCCGATAAGCTGCCTGCTTTCCACGATCCTTTCGCGGGCGGCGGTGCATTGCCGCTGGAGGCGCAGCGGCTCGGCCTTGAAGCCTATGCGTCTGACCTCAACCCCGTGGCTGTTCTCATCAACAAAGCGATGATCGAGATTCCACCGAAGTTCGCGGGCCGCCCGCCGGTGAATCCAGAGGCGTACTCAAAACGTGATCATATCGTGCGCCCTTGGAAAGGCGCAGAAGGACTCGCCGAAGATGTCCGCTACTACGGCCAGTGGATGCGCGACGAAGCGCAGAAACGAATTGGCAATCTCTATCCGCCGGTCGAAATCACGAAGCAGATGGCGAAGGATAGGCCGGACCTCAAGCCGCTTATCGGGCAAAAGCTGACCGTCATCGCGTGGATCTGGGCTCGGACGGTAAAAAGTCCGAACCCGGCCTTCCGTCACGTTGACGTACCACTTGCATCGACATTTGTGCTGTCCAGCAAAGCGGGTAAGGAAGCCTATGTTGAGCCTGTTATCGACGGTGATGAATATCGACTAATAGTCAAAGTCGGAAAGCCACCAACCGCGGCGAAGGACGGCACAAAACTTTCGCGTGGTGCAAACTTCCGATGCTTGCTATCCGGCATTCCTATTGAGCCGCAGTACATCAAGTCAGAAGGGCGCGCCGGTCGTATGAGTGCCCGACTCATGGCATTAATTGTTGATGGACCACATGGACGTTTATATCTATCGCCTTCCGCAGAAGAAGAGCGCATTGCACGGGAAGCGCAGCCATCTTGGAAGCCAGAAGCTACATTGCCCAATGATCCTCGCAATTTCTGGACTGTGGATTACGGCCTTACGACTTACGGCGACCTATTCACATCTCGTCAACTGGTTACACTAACCACGTTTAGCGATCTAGTCGGTGAGGCGAAGAACAGACTCTACCGAGATGCTCTTGCGGCTCAGTTGTCGGATGACGGAGAGGGACTAGATGCCCAAGGTATTGGCGCTTTGGCATATGCGGAGGCTGTTGAAGTCTATTTAGCTTTCGCTTTAAGCCGATTAGCGGATTACGGAAGTTCTCTCGCCACATGGAAGCCATCCGGCGAACAGGTCATGCAGACTTACAAGCGCCAAGCGCTTCCAATGACGTGGGACTTTCCTGATTCCAATTTGTTGGGCGATAAAGCAATCTGTTGGAGTAATGCGATCAAATACACCGCCGATAACTTATTGTCAGCGGCTGGCGTTGTAGATGCACCTCTTGGATTCAGTGTGCAACAAGACGCGCAGAAACAATCATTGAGCAAGGACAAGGTTGTTTCTACCGATCCTCCGTACTACGACAACATTGGATACGCCGACCTTTCTGATTTCTTTTATATTTGGCTCCGCAAGTCTTTGAAGAGTGTTTTCCCTGAATTGTTTGCGACGCTAGCAGTACCCAAAGTTGAAGAGTTGGTCGCTAATCCATATCGGCATGGCGGTAAAGAGAAGGCTGAAGCATTTTTCCTCGATGGAATGACGCAAGCAATGAAGCGGCTCTCGATTTTGGCGCATCCGGCGATTCCGATCACTATCTACTACGCCTTCAAACAGTCAGAAACAGAAAGCGTAGAAGGGATTTCAAGTACAGGATGGGAGACGTTTCTTGATGCTGTCATTCGAGCGGGCTTCGCAATAAACGGAACATGGCCGATGAGGACAGAGTTGGCTAATAAGGTCATCGGTCTAAATGCCAATGTATTGGCATCAAGCATCGTGCTGGTTTGCCGACCTCGCCCCGAAACCGCAGAGACAATCTCCCGCCGTGCTTTCCAGCGAGAGTTAAATCAGGTTTTGCCCGAAGCTCTTGATGAAATGACGCGTGGCTCGGGTGATGGTCATTCTCCAGTTGCCCCCGTGGATTTGTCGCAGGCGATCATCGGTCCCGGTATGGCAGTGTTCTCCAAATACGCCGCTGTGCTTGAAGCAGACGGCACGCCGATGAGTGTACGAACCGCGTTACAGCTTATAAACCGTTTTCTTGCCGAAGACGACTTCGACCCAGACACGCAGTTCTGTCTTCATTGGTTTGAGCAACACGGATGGGGCGAGGGCAGGTTCGGCGAAGCCGATACCCTAGCAAGGGCTAAAGGTACAAGCGTTGACGGCGTGAAGCACACGGGCGTTGTTTATGCGTCAGGCGGTATCGTGCGCTTGTTCAAGTGGTCCGACTATCCGACGGATTGGGACCCGGAGACAGATATTCGTCTTCCGGTGTGGGAGCTTCTGCACCAGCTTATTCGTGTATTTAAGACCGACGGCGAAACGGACGCGGGCAAAGTGCTCGCCGCCACCCAGGGCAAAGCGGAAGCGACGCGCCAGCTTGCTTACCGGCTGCATACGCTTTGCGAGCGCGCGGGCTGGGCCGAGGATGCGCGTGCGTATAACGAAATCGTCACGAGCTGGGGCGCAATTGAGGCCGCTGCCACCGCCGCACCGGTCGAAAAGCAGACGAGCCTGTTCAGCTAAGGAAGAAGGAAGCTATGAAGCCTTGGAGAGAGATCACAGTTCCGCACAAGGACGTTCTTGAAGGGACATTCCAGCAATCGGAGTTTGCGGCAGACATCACCGCCGTTCATACAGGCAAGGCCAGCCGCGAGTATCAGGACGCAGTTGCTTTCTTCGATCGCACCTTCATCACCGAGGGGATGCGCCTTTTGCTTACGCAAGTCGCGCAACGTCTCGCCGGCAAAGGCGGCGAGCCCGTTATTCAGCTCCAAACGGCTTTCGGCGGTGGCAAGACACACACGATGCTCGCCGTCTATCACCTTGCTACGCGCAAGTGCCCGCTCTCCGATCTTGCCGGTATCCCTGAGATCGTCGAAAAAGCGGGACTGATGGATGTGCCGCAGGCCCGCGTTGCCGTCATCGACGGTAATGCCCACGCACCGGGCCAGCCCTGGAAGCACGGCAAACAGCAGATCAATACGCTATGGGGTGAACTGGCGTGGCAGCTTGGCGGAAGCGAAGGCTTCGCCTACGTTAGGGATTCAGACGCAGCGGGTACGTCCCCCGGTAAGGATGTTTTGCAGGAATTGTTGACGGCCTATGCGCCGTGCGTCATCTTGATCGACGAACTTGTGGCCTACGTCCGGCAGTTCCCGGAAGGCAAGCCCCTGAGCGGCGGCACATACGACAGCAATCTTTCATTCGTCCATGCGCTTACCGAGGCGATAAAACTTGTTCCCAACGCAATCATGCTGGCTTCGTTGCCGGAATCGGAAGTGGAGGCAGGAAGCAATCGCGGAGTCGCTGCGCTTCGCGCTTTGGAAAAGACCTTTGGACGTGTGCAGGCGCTTTGGAAGCCGGTTGCCACTGAAGAAGCCTTTGAAATCGTGCGGCGCAGGCTTTTCGAGCCGGTACGCGACCCCGCCGCGCGCGATGCGGTATGTCGAGCTTTTGCAGATGCCTACGTCGCCGAGGGTGCGAAACTTCCGTCGGAGACGCAGGAAGGGCGATATTACGAACGGCTCACGCAAGCCTATCCGGTTCACCCTGAAATCTTCGACCGGCTTTATGAGGACTGGACGACGATAGACGGGTTTCAGCGAACGCGCGGCGTGCTGAAACTCATGGCGAAGGTCATCTATCGCCTTTGGAAAGATGGCAACAAAGACCTGCTCATCCTACCCGGCAGTCTGCCGTTGCAGGATGGCAGTACGCGCAACGAATTGACATATTACCTTCCCGTCGGATGGGATGCAGTCATCGAGCGCGACATCGACGGCGACCGCGCCGAAACAACTGAGCTGGAGAACAAAGAGCCGCGTTTCGGCCAGGTGGAGGCCGCGCGGCGCGTCGCCCGCACTCTGTTTCTCGGAAGCGCGCCGTCATCATCCCCGACATCGAAAACCAACATTCGCGGCATGGACCGCGCACGCATCATTCTCGGTTGCCTGCAACCGGGCCAGACCTCATCGGTATATTCGGACGCTTTGAACCGTTTGGCCGACCGGCTTCACTATCTCAACAGTTCAGGCGACAAAACGCTGGATACTACGCGCTTCTGGTTCGACACGCGCGCGAACCTTCGCCGCGAGATGGAAGACCGCAAGCGCCGCTTCGATGAAAAGAGCGAAGTGCGCGGAAAGATCGGCGACGCATTGAATCAAAGCGTGGGCAATGCCACGTTCTTTGACGGCATTCATGTGTTCACGCCGCACGCCGACGTGCCCGATGACAGCGCCTTGCGGCTTATTGTTCTGCCGCCGGAAAGCTGGTACTCCCGCGAGGAAGCGCGACCGGCGACGGACGCAGTTCTGGAATGGATGCAGAACAACGGCACAAAGCCACGGCATCGTCAGAACAGGTTATTGTTCCTTACCGCAGACCACGGGACTATTGCGCGCCTCAACGATGCGGCGCGTGTTGCGCTCGCGTGGGGTTCAATCGTTTCTGACATTGAGGAGGGGCGTCTCAATATCGACCGATTACAAGAGACGCAAGCCAAGAAAGAGCTACAAGCCGCGAAAGACGTTCTGCCCCGCACAGCACGCGAGTGCTATAAATGGCTTCTTTGCCCCGTTCAGGAAACGCCGCAAGCGAAGCCGTCCGTCGAAGCCTTCCCGCTGAATACGACGGGCATTTCGTTGGGCCGCGAGCTTGAGCGCGTCGCCACTGAAAACGAGTTGGTCATAACGGGATGGTCGCCCATCCACTTGCGGACGAAACTCAAGGAACTGTATTGGAAGGGCGACCAACCGGCGGCGCTCGCTTCGACGTTTTGGGAAGACACACTTCGCTATCTGTACCTTCCGCGACTGAAGAACCGTGATGTTCTCTCTCAGGCTATTCGCGCAGGAGCCGCGACCAAGGATTTCTTCGGAACTGCTTATGGTCAGAGCAACGGCAAATACGACGGATTCAAACTTGGCGACGCGGGCATCCAGATTGACGACACGCTTCTGCTGATTGAACCCAATGCCGCGAAGCTATACGAGGAAGCTCAGACGCCCGCCCCCAAACCTGTACAGCCGACCGGCGGCGATCCGGGGCAACCAGGCGGCCCCATACCGATGCCCGGCGCTGCGGGCGGCAATGGCTCAGGGACGGGCAAAGGTACGACTATCCCGCAGGCCCCGAAATCGTTCCACGGCACGGTGGATGTTCCGCCTGCTACCGCGAAAATGCGACTCGTTCAGATTGCAGACGAGATTGTTTCTCTTCTTGCATCCGACCCCAACGCATCTGTGAAGGTGGTTCTTGAGATTTCAGCGGATTTCCCGGATGGTGCAAAAGACACTATCAGGCGCGCCGTATCAGAGAACGCCAATAGTCTTGGTTTGAAAAGCGCAGATTGGGAATGAAGCGCATTGGCTCAGTCTGCCAGGGGCGATGATGATGGGATCGAGGAAGGTAGGGTGAATACGGTGAACGTCCTACAAGAAATTCTCGCTTGGTCGGCAGACCGCCCGACATGGCAACGCGACGCCTTGCGTCGTTTGGTTGCAACCGGCGAACTATCCGACGATGACATCCACGCCCTCACTGAAATCTGCAAGGGCGATCACGGCCTCGTCGAAAAGCCGGAAGCGAAGTTGCTTGCAACCGAGCATGTTCCCGCCGCAGGGGAAATGGCGGCGGCTGTATCGCTCGCTTCGATCTTCCACCACCAAGGCGTAAACGCGCTTGCGGAAGACCAGACCCTCAAGTTCAACCCTGGCCTCACCATTGTCTACGGCGACAACGGCGCGGGCAAAACGGGTTACATTCGCATCCTCAAACAAGCGTGCCGCGCGCGGGGGCAGGAAGCGATCCTCGGAAACGTCATATCCGGCACGGCCCCGCCCAGGCCGGTTGTGAATATCAATTATAAGGTTGGTGATGAGCCGACTCCCCGTGAATGGGCGGGTGGCGATGCGGACGAATACATTTCCCGCGTCAGCATCTTTGATACACAGTGCGCCGCCGTCTATCTCAACGAGAGAACCGATGTCGCTTTTCTCCCCTTCGGGCTTGACCTGTTCGACAAGTTGGTAAAGGCGTGTCGGGCAGTCCGCATGCGGTTGGAGTCAGAACAGCGCGCATTAAATACCAACGCGCTTGCGCCCATTATCCCGTTGATTCCCGCAGGGACCGTGGCGGCGAAGCTCGCCGGAAGCATCACTTCGCTTACCAAGCCGGAAGCGGTTAAGGCCGTCACGCGGTTAACGGCGGAAGAACAAGCGCGGCTTACCTTTTTGGAAAAATCCCTTCAGGATTTACAGGCCAACGACCCGCAAAAATTGATTGCTCAACTGACCATCCGCGCGGGCCGCGTTCGCGCGCTTGGCGAGCACCTGAAAGTTTTAGAAAACGCTTTGTCGGATGCAGAGGTTGGAGCCGTGTTCAATGTCAGGACGGAGGGCCGCCGCAAGAGCGAGGAAGCAAAGCGATTGCGCGAGGCGACATTTCCGCAGAACTTGCTCCCTGGCACTGGTAGCGAACCATGGAAAGCTATGTGGGAATCGTCACGAGCCTTTTCCGAGCAACAAGCCTATCCAGAAAAAGCGTTCCCGATCACGGAAGACGGAGCGAAATGCGTCCTCTGTCAGCAAGACCTCGACCACGCCACCGCGCACAGGCTCAAGCAGTTCGAGGATTTCATCACTTCGACCACGGAAAAGGAACTGCGCCAGATCCGGGATGACTTCGCCCGCAGGCGCAATGCTTTCATTTCCCTCAAGACCACCACGGACGCGGTTCAGGAAGCGATTAAAGAACTGCGATTGGAACACGAATCCAAAGCGGAGGCTATCAGCGCCGCAATTGCGCAGAACGAGAAGCGCCGCGCCGCCGTCGCAACCGCGCTGACAGAAGACAAAGACTTGCCCCAGGACTGTCTGGCGCTCGCACTGGCATCGGATGAGGCGCAGTCTGTCGCCGCCGAAATCGACGCGCGTATTAAGTCCCTGCGCGAGAGTGCAAACACTGAGGCGCGCAAGAAGCTGACAGACGAAGTGCAGGAACTGCGCGCGCGGGTTGCGCTTGGCAAGCACGAGCAGACCATTCTTGACGAGATTGAGAAGAAGAAGAAAATCGCCGCTTACGGCCAGTGCATCGATGAAACGAAGCCCACGGCCATCACGGCGAAAAGTTCTCAGGTCACGAAAGCTGTTGTTTCGGCGAAATTGAAACAGAGCTTTAAGACCGAGTTAGTGGACAATCTCAAATTCAACCACGTCGAAGTTGTATTGAAAGAGGTGGGCGGTTCGGAAGGTGTTTTTTATCACAAGCTGATGCTGACGCGAAATCCCGGCGTCGATGTTCCGAAAGTCGTAAGCGAGGGGGAACAACGCTGTATCTCCATTGCGGCTTTCTTCGCCGAACTCAGCACTGCCGATGACCCGTCTGCAATCGTCTTCGACGACCCGGTTTCCTCGCTCGATTTTGAATGGCGCAGCAACGTCGCAAAGCGGCTTGTGGAGGAATCGAGGCGCAGGCAGGTTATCGTATTCACGCACGATGTCGTTTTTCTCCTGGCGCTGAAACAATATGCCGAAGAGAGCAACATTGTGCCGCTTGACCAGCATGTGCGTCGGCAGTCGAAAGGCGCGGGCGTATGCGCTGATGAATTACCGTGGGTTGCGATGCCGGTGAGAGGAAAAATTGGCCATCTCAAGAAATGTTATCAAGCGGCAGAGAAACTCAGTCGTGACGGGAATCAAGATGCCTACGAACACGAAGCAAAATATCTCTATGGCATGTTGCGCGAAGCGTGGGAACGCGCGCTGGAAGAAGTTCTCTTGGGGGGCGTCGTAGAACGGTATAGACCAAGCGTTCAGACACAACGGTTGACCCCGCTCTCTGATATTACGGATGCCGACTGTAAAGCGGTTGAGACGGCAATGACAAAGTGCTCGACATGGTTGCCGGGGCACGATAAGGCGGCGGCAGCACGCGCACCGGTGCCAGACCCCGTCGAACTCAAGAAGGATATTGAGGCTCTTGAGACATGGATCAAAAGCATCCGGGATCGCCGGAATAAAAAGGTAGTGCCAATCACAGGAACGTCTGTTGCTCTTGCGGCAGCAGCGGATGATGTATAGGCTCCTTCTCAAGCTTAGCGGGCGGCACACGATCCATCATTACCGGAGGATCGTGGCCTATTAGCAATGCGAGTTCGTCGCCGTCCTCGACCACCATACCGGCCTGCCTGATGCTATCGGTTCCCGTTGCCGACTGGAGCGCCCGTACCTGAATGCGTTTCCAGGCACCCTCATAAATGCACTGACGCTGCTACGCAGCGGAAGATGATCGTCGCGGTAGGGATACGGATTTCTCCGTACCCCCCGCACAGATCCGGACAGGCGGATTTCCCGCATCCGGCTCTTGCCTCAGGTGGTGACGCGCAGACGGCGCGAGGGATAAGGATGGCAGATATGGGCCGGAGGAAGCCATCGGCGGACGAGTCGTTGCATACGCTCCCACTGGATGCGTCCCTTCTGGCTCCGTCGTTCGAGTGCATGGTGCCAGAGGTGACTGACCGTGAAGCGGAAGTGAGCCAGTGCATACCGGTTGCCCGGTACTCCGAAGTATCGGATATGCCCACTCACAACGGACCTCAACCACTTGCCGACTTCAGGAACGGGATCATGCATGCGCCGTCGCAACTCGATCTTGACCCGTTGCAACGTCGCCTGCATACGCTTGCGAATCGTCTGCCGAAGCACCATGAACCTGCCCTTCCTCGTCTTCCCGCAGATGTGCTTGAAGCCGAGGAAATCGAAGGTCTCAGGCTTGCCCAGACCAGCGCGTTTCCGGTTGGCCGCCGCATGGCGTCCGAACTCGATAAGCCGCGTCTTTTCCGGGTGCAGCTCCAGTTGGAACTTTTGCATTCGCTCTTTCAGTTCCGCCCAGAACCTTTCGGCATCGTCTTTGAACTCGAATCCAACCAGAGCGTCGTCGGCATAACGCACCACGATTACATCGCCGTGCGCACGCTTCTTACGCCATGCCTGGACCCAGAGATCGAAGACGTAGTGGAGGTAGATATTCGCCAGCAGCGGCGATGCACTTCCGCCCTGTGGCGAGCCTGCCTCCGCAAACGTTCGCACTCCCTTTTCCAGCACGCCCGCGTTCAGCCATTTCTGGATGAGCCGCACCACGCGCCGGTCCGCTATCCGATGCTGGAGAAACCGGACCAGCCACTCATGCGACAGCCTATCGAAAAAGCTGCGCACGTCCAGGTCCAGCACCCAGTTCACACGTCGCTCATGGAGCCCGCAGTACAGTGCGTCCAGCGCTTTATGCTGGCTGCGCTTTGGCCGGAAGCCATAAGAGAAGCCGAGGAAGTCGGTCTCGTAGATGTTGTTGAGTACTTCCACCGTCGCTCTCTGAACGAGCTTGTCTTCGAGCGCCGTGACGGCGAGTGAATGCGACAAAGAACCGAATGGAACAGAACACTGTTACCAAGATTAGCAGTTGGCACTCATCAGTAGGAGGTGAACATGCGCCTGCGCCGTTATTGGTACATCGGGAT
>Ga0078972_1011731_pt1 | contig 15493 bp, 13 predicted proteins | sample YelNatPaOPGAMG01_FD_67568 | JGI IMG/M metagenome (GOLD analysis project Ga0078972, IMG submission 67568) | Hot spring thermophilic microbial communities from Obsidian Pool, Yellowstone National Park, USA - OP-RAMG-01 (SPADES assembly) (version 2) | ecosystem: Environmental > Aquatic > Thermal... | reverse complement strand
CCGTTGGCGCGCCGCTTGGACCCCGTCGTCGAGCGACAACTGAAACGGCACCGCATCCAGTACCTTCAGCAAGATGGGGTCGATGGCGGGTCCGGCTTGGTCGACGTGCTCCGAGTTGGGCATGGGGACACCGTACGCATCGCATCCGGCGGCTGCGCCGGCGGCCGCTGTGACACCTGGGCAGTGAGCACGCGGGGGGACGGGCCGCCGAGCACGAACCGATCGCACGGGTGGCCCTTCGACGGGTTCGTGCTGGAGCGCCGCACCGACTGGTTTCACCCGAGCCGGTGCTCACCGGCGATATCCGTCGGCTGGTCGACGCGGTGGCCGCGCGCTACGCCGGAACCCGCGCCGATGTGCTGCGGCTGGCGATACCGCCCCGGCATGCCCGGGTGGAAAGCGAGACCGTGTCGGCGGGCGTGGAGCGGCTTCGACGTGGCGTTGAGCCACGAGGTGCTTTAGCTGCTTGATGGCCTGCCGGCGCACGCAGCGTCCATCTTCCGGGTCCGCAAGCCCGGTGGGGTCTACTACGCGGTGATGGGCGTGCCTGACGACAGCCCCCTGACAGATTGTGCTCTACGACCGCAATCAGGTGTGGCTCGACTACTACCATGACACGACGGTCGCCTGGGCAGCCGTCAAGCGATTCCGAACTCCTTGATCTTGCGATAGATGGTGGCACGTGATATTCCGAGCGCCTGGGCGGCATCGGCCTTGCTTCCATTGTTCTCCAAAAGGCTTCGCACGATCGCGTCGCGTTCGAGCGATTCGAGCTGAGTAAGCTTGCGGCGCGCCAGGGCCCGGCACTCGGCGGGCAGTTTGTCGACATCGATCATTCCAGAGCGTTGTATCGTCAGCGTCTCAGCTAATACCCTGCGGAGCTGCGCGACATTGCCTGGCCAGGACAGCTTCGCGAGCTGGCGCATGGCCGCGGGTGTCAGGCTCACGTTGGCACCGTGACTCAAGTCCTTCAGCAGCCACGGCACGAGCTCCTCTAAATCCTCGATGCGGTGACGCAACGCCGGCACCGTAACGGTGTGGTGGAAGAAGGGCAGGATGTGGGTGTCCAACAATCCGGGATAGGTTGCGGCGTCGATCGTAGCGGCTATCCAGCCCCGGCCGGCGAGGTTCTGCAAGATGACAGCCAAGGTTTCCGTCGCCTCGTCGGGCAATTCGTCGAGGTCGGCGATGATGACGGCGAAGTCCCCGCCGTCGGCCGTCTCGGCCTCCACCTCGGCAGTGAAAGCGTCGGGACTGTCGAAGGTTCCGCAGCGCAGCACCCGCACGGTGCGTTCGGGGCTAACAGAACGGACCACGGCCTGCGCCAGGGTGCTACGTCCGGACCCCCGTTCACCTTCGATGAGCGTCCACTGGCGATCACGGTAGTAGTGTTCGACCTGTTGGCAGCTTCGCAGCCATGAGCTGCTGCGACCAGGCAGGCGCAGGGTCGCCTGAGTCCGTTCGCTGTTTTGCGCTGCACCGATCTGGACGAACTGCTGCATTTGCACGTGAAACACCGCATTGCGGGCGCGGCCAGGTGTGGCGACTCGCTCGGCCAGCGAAATCCTCACCGTGGTGCCGCTGGGAAGGGTGGTAATGACGGTCGGCGTCCCGGCAGACTCGGCTATCTCAGCCGCACTACTTAGCAATGCTGCCTGGTCAGCGCTGTTAAAGCTTTGCTGTAGACGTGAGTTCATGAGCACGATATCGCTGCCGATGGCCAGCACCCCGCCGCTGCAGTGGCAGTCATGCCTTCGATAGGCGTGCAACAGCGCGATTTCACTTTCGCAGGCCAGCGCGCTGAGCCGATCCTCAATCTGGCGCCCGGCGCTCTTTGCAAGCGTCAACAGATGCGGATCGGAGCCGCTGGCCCAGCAGGTGAGGTCCACGGCCCCGAGGGTCCTGCCGGTGATCGGATCGCGGATGGGCCAGCCCGCGCACGCAAGCTGGCCTAAGGCGCCGACGTAATGTTCACTGCCCTGAATGAAGGCCGGCTGGCCGGTAGCCAACGCGGTACCGATCCCGTTAGTTCCGGCGAATTCTTCAGCGTAGTTGAAACCACGCGCCAGCTGCACGTCGTCCAGCGCGCGCATCAGAGTGATGTCGGCGGCAAAGCGCTCAAGCACCAGCCCGCTCGGCGAGGTCAAGATGACGCTGACCGACTGGGGTGCCAACTCGTCGGCCATCCAGCGCAGCACCGGAGTCGCGGCGCGAACCAGCCGGTTATCAACATCCGGATCGTGAATGTAAGGCAGGGTCAGGTGGTCGGGGTTGACACGCTGCATCTTCGATCGGCGCCAGGAACGTAGAACTTCCGGCGCGACGACGTCGGTGTGTGGCCGTCCATCGGTGAGAAACTGCTCTCGGGCCGATTTTACATTGGCGGCGATTGCCGTACTCATGTCACCTCGACTGTGAGAACTGTCCCCGTCTACCTGTCATTAATAACACAATGTGACGCCCGTCTCAGCCGTCTCATATTGTGACACACAACCCCGTGATGGCGCCGTAAGAATTTGAGGCATGACTCAACGCCCTCCTCTGCCCTTCGAATTCCTGCCGAAAGTGCCGACGTTCACTGTGACCAGCACCGACATCACCGACGGCAAGCCGATGCCGCAGCCGCAGGCTTCCGGGCTGTTTGGTGCCGGCGGCGAGGATCGTTCCCCCCAGCTTTCGTGGTTCGGTTTTCCTCAGGAGACGAAAAGTTTCGCGGTCACCTGTTATGACCCCGATGCTCCGACGCAAAGCGGATTCTGGCACTGGGCTGTTGCCGACATTCCGGCAGGCATAACTGAACTGCCCAGCGGTGCAGGCACTCCGGGAAGCCCGGACCTGCCCAGTGGGGCTGTCACATTGCTCAACGACGCCAGTATCCGTGGATACCTGGGTGCTGCTCCTCCCCAGGGGCATGGTCCGCATCGCTACATCTTCGCCGTGCACGCCGTCGACACTGAAAGCCTGGGCATCCCCGCCGAGGCAACGCCGGCATACCTGGGCTTTAACCTGTTCACCCACACCCTGGCGCGCGGGATGATCATCGCCACGTTCGAGCAGTAGCGAATCCGGCGCACGACAATCCAGCGCACAACAAAGGCGGTTTCCGTGACAGATCAAACGGTGATAGCGACGGATCAGCGGGTCCTGCTGTTCCAGGCCCTGCAGCCGGCTGAGGCGGCCAATTTGGTGGCCGTGATGACCCGTATCGTTCCCCATCAAGATCCGCGACTTCGTGATGTGGTGTGGTACACCGCGACGGCCTATGACGCCCGGTTAACAACCGATGTGCAGCTGCGAAACGAGATCCGCGATCTGCTCAAAGAACTCGACCAGCAGGCCGCCGCGAAGGGGGCGAAATCCTTTGCCGATGCCTCCGCTGAACTGCAGGTAACGCTGCTGAAGGCGGTAGAGGACACGGCGCTGTTTCAGAATCTCGTGTTCGCGGTGGTGGCGGATTTCTACAACCGTCATCTCGTCTGGGAGGCCATTGGCTACCCAGGATTGGCCCAGCGAGACGGGCAGGGCTATCTCAATCGGGGATTTGATGTCCTCGATTGGGACAAGCCGGCGGTTTGAGCAGGGCATTAGCTAGCGCCATAGCGAAGCGAAGGAAGGTGTTACATGGCTAGGTCCGCGGTCAAGGTGCCTCTCGACGAGGCTGCAGAGGTCGTGGTGATCGGAACCGGAGCCGGAGGCGGCAACGTCATCCGCGAGCTCTGCCTCGGAGGCGTGCGGGTGGTGGCCTTGGAGGCCGGTCCGCGCTTGGACGCGGACAAGGACTTCGAAGAGGACGAGATCGCGATGTTCAACAAGCTGACCTGGCTCGACCCGGTTGGCGCCGCCGGCCCCGACGTGAGCGGAAGCGTGGCCTGGATCTGCAAGACGGTGGGAGGCACTACAACCCACTGGGCAGGGTGCGCGCTTCGCATGCAACCTCACGAGTTCAAGGCCAAGACCACCTACGGGGATATCGAGGGTGCGGATCTCGTTGATTGGCCTATCGACTACGAAACCCTTCTGCCGTACTACGAAAAGGCAGAGCGCCTGCTCGGTGTGGCTGGCCAGGTGATGCCCCCGGCTCCCGGGAACACCAATTACTTGGTTCTCAAGCGCGGGGCCGAGGCCCTGGGTCTCGATGCTCATCCCGCTCATATAGCGATCAACACCCAGGAATATCAGGGTCGCGGCATGTGCACACAACGGGGCTATTGCTTCCAGGGCTGCCGCAACGAAGCCAAATGGAGCAGCCTGTATGAGGCTATCCCCAAGGCGGAAGAAACCGGTTGGCTCGACTTGCGTCCCAACTGTCAGGCGCTCTCGATTACGACCGATAGCACGGGACGAGCGACGGGGGTGGTCTACGCCGATCCCGACGGTCGCGTCGTCGAGCAGAAGGCTCAGTATGTTGTCGTTGCGGGCAATAGCATCCAGACGCCCCGGCTGCTGCTCAACTCTGCGACGTCACGTTTTCCCGATGGCTTGGCAAACGGTAGCGGCGCAGTGGGCCGCTATTACATGCAGCACGTGACCGCTTCCAGCTATGCCAAATTCCCGCTTCCCGTGCACGCTTACAAGGGCATCACCATGATGGGCGCGGTCGACGCATTTAGCGACAACCAGCCAGCAGAGCGCGGATTCGTCGGCGGCTTTCAATTGGAAACAATCATGTTAGGTCCGACTAACACCGCCATCTTCGTCAGCCCCGGACCATTAACCTCGAAACGGGTGAGCCGTTCCATTTGGGGTGAACCGCTGGTCGATTTGATGGAGTCCTATACTCACTTGGCGGGCTTGTGGATCGTCGGGGAGGACATGCCCCAGGCCGACAACCGCGTGACGGTCGACCCGGACCGCAAGGATCAGTACGGGATGCCGATACCGGTGGTCACCGTGACCGACCACCCCAATGACACGGCCATGCGTGAGTTTGCGTGGCAGAAGGCCAGGGAGATCTACCAGGCCGCCGGGGCCATCACGGTGTGGGACACGCCACCGTATCCGGCCACGCATAACCTGGGTACCTGCCGGATGGGCACCGATCCCGCCACCTCGGTGGTCAACCAATTTGGGCAAGCCCACGAGGTACCCAACTTGTTCATCGCCGACGGCAGTGTGTTCCCCACCAGCGGGTCAGAAAACCCGACTCTGACCATCAGCGCGCTGGCTATCCGGCAAGCGGAATACATCATGTCTGTCATGGCCGAGGAAGCCGAGGCGGAGTCGGAGATGATGACCGCGAGCGGGGGTCGTAGCTGACTAGCTCGCTGCTTTACCGCACCTGGGACCTAGGTGAGGACCGCCACCGACCGAGATTCGCCACCTGCCTCTCTTGGGCTCGCCCTGGATTCGCCGGCCGGGGCCGATATCCCTGAATCTGCGAAGCGGGAGTTCGTCGATCACGAGGAGAGTCGGTCCGGCGTCGTATCGCGTAGCGGCAGCCTAGCTTTGGCTGCAGTGCTGTCGCTAATGACTAGGAGGAAAATGCTCCATCATTCGTGGGTAAACGCATACCGTCAAACCCCAACACGAAATAAATGGCTCGACACAAATTGGTCGATACACGGAAGGAGCATATCTGATGACGGGATCGAGGAAAAAAGCCGAAACCTCGCGGCCGCCTATAGCTGAGCATGAAGACGAACACGGCCAGACGCCGGGAGCTCATGCCTGCGATCACGACGCGATTATTACGGCCCACTTGCGTGAGCATCGCGAGATGGCCGATGACCACCTTGCCAAATTACGAGCCCTGACGGATCGGCATCTGGCGGAACATCACGATATCGCTAAGCAAGACAAGCTGTCCGTCAAGGCATATGAATCGCTAGGTGCGCGGCATCTGGCTGAGCGCCGCAAGCTCACAGAGCAAATGCTGGAGGATCATCGCACGTTGGCCCAGCGGCACCTGGCCGAGGTGGGCGCACTCTGGACGCGTCATTCGCGCGCACGGCTACATAATCTGAGTTCTGCCAAAAAAGCCACGGGAGGCCATGCCGCGGGTGGGGTAGAGATGTAATCCGCTTCGACGGACATCTAGCTAGAGCATCGTAGAAATATGCAGCAACCGTTTCCCAACTGGCTTTAATACCCGAACTCGATATAGTAAATCGCCCGGTTTTGATGATGCCGGTTTGAGTTATTGGATTTCGACTGGGATTGGCTGACCCGGTTGCTAGACGGGTCTTCCACGCCCACGGTCAGAGCAGCCGGCCGGTCAGCTTATGCCAGGGCCCAAGCCGAGCGACTGTGGCGCGGCAGCATCGGGGGACGGCTGGGGGATACCTTCGTCGAGAGGACCGAACTCGGTCATCAAAGCTCGGCTACCGCCCCAGGGCGTCTGTTCCTCGGCGACCAGCGTGTCCGTGGTGAGCAGCAAGCCGGCCACCGAGGCGCCGTTTTGCAGCGCAGAGCGGACCACCCGCAACGGGTCAACCACACCTAACTCGAACATGTTGCCGTAGCGGCCCTCGAGAGCGTCGAAGCCCTCGTCGGGATCAAGGCCCGAGATATGAGCCACGACCTCGTCGGCGTCATAGCCTGCGTTGGCCGCGATCAAATGCGCCGGCAGCGGCAATGTGCGGCGCACGATGTCGACTCCAGTCGCATAGTCATCGCTGACTTTGAGCTCATCGAGCGCCGTCGCTGCGCGCAGTAGTGCCACGCCGCCACCGGCCACGATTCCTTCGGCCATAGCAGCGCGAGTGGCCGACAGGGCGTCCTCGACACGGTGATCCAACTCTTTGAGCTCGGCCGGAGTCGGCGCGCCGACTTTGATCACGGCAACCTGTCCGGCCAATGCGCCGATGCGCTGAGTCAACACGTCCTGGTCGCGGCCGTAGGTGGCGCGTTCACGTTCGGCGCGCAACTGGGTGATCCGAAATTCCACCTTATCGGCGGTAGCACCGCCGATAATCGCGGTGTGATCCTTGGTCACACGCACCTGCGCCGCGCGGCCGAGCTGGTCGACCGTCATGGTTTCCAGGCTGAACGGGGACTGGCGGCTGTGCACGGCACCACCGGTCACCGCAGCGATGTCCTCGAGCCTTTGTAGGCGCAGGTCGCCGAAGCTCGGTGCGCGCACGGCGACGCATTGATATATGCCGTTGACGTGGTTGTGCACCAACATGCTCAGCGCCGCGCCTTCCACGTTCTCGGCGATGATCACCAGCGGCCGCCTCTCGGCCCTCATGATCTTGTCCAGGAGCGGCATAATCTCCTGCACTTTGGTGATTTTCTCGTTGCTCAGCAGCAAGTAGGGCTCGCCGACGATCGCCTCGAGCCGGCCCGGGTCAGTGACCATGTACGGCGACACATAGCCGTTGTCGAACTGGAATCCCTCCATGAACTGCACGTTCATGCCCGGTTCGGAGGCTTCTTCTACCGTGACCACACCGGACTCACCGACGGTGTAGAGGGCTTTAGCTATTACATCGCCTACGGCTTCATCGTCGTTGGCCGAGATCGCTGCGACTCGTGCATAGTCTTCTTCGGTCTTAACCGGGTGCGCCATGGACCTTAGTCGTTCGACCAGTCGGCCCACGGCCAGGTCGATCCCGCGCTTGATCAGCACCGGGTTGCCGCCCTGGCTGATCGCTCGCATACCTTCGCTGACGATGCCCTGCGCGATGACGGTGGCGGTGGTGGTCCCATCGCCGACCAGGTCATTGGTTTTGATCGCCGCTTCCTTGACCAGTTGTGCGCCCATGTCCTCGAACTGGTCTTTCAAGTGGATTTCGCGCGCTATTGTCACACCGTCGTTGGTGACCACAGGCGAGCCGGTGACTTTTTCCAGAATCACATTGCGCCCTTTCGGGCCGAGCGTCGTCTTTACCGCATCAGCAAGCTGATCGACGCCGGATTGCAGCAAGCTACGGGCCGCGGGTCCGAAGCGTAGCTCCTTGGCCATGGGGCTCCTCCTAACGAGATAACAATCGAACAGTTGGCTTCATCGCCCCAAACTGCGAGGTCAAGCCGGTGGTAGTAGGTAGTGCAGTGCAGGCGTACCGTACCTGAGTGGCCTCCACGGCCGGATTCGCCCGAGGTGAAGAGCCAGCTCTGGTGAGCCTGGATTGATGCTCAGTGGTCTCGCTCGTACGTTCGTCGCCCTGGCGTAGCCCGGGAACCAGGTCAGCGAACGTGAAGCCCTTGCGAAAAATCTGCCCAATCGCCGCAACGGCTTCACGCTCGGTGCGGCCAGGCTGGACAGGCTCCGCGCACACGTCTCCTCAGTTACATCTGCCCCACGTGTCAAGCCCGGACAGCGGGTTGCGCTGCCCAAGTCGCCGAAACGGCGAGGTTGGTGTGGCCGGGCGACCACACCAACCTCGCTTCGAGAGCTAGTCGGCGGCAACAAGATCGAAGCCAAGATACTCGGCCGCGTCCTCCGGATTAGCGAACAGTAGCGCCCGATCGTCCAAAAAGACCATCCGGCCGTAGTGCGTCGACATGTTCTCCTCGAACTCCGCCTGGTTGAACCACCCCGGCTCCTCGCCGGCGGCCTCGTCGATCTCCGAGTAGAGCACCTCGATTTTGTTCTTGCCATCGACGCGGATCAGCGACGGCAAAGGTGAATGCACCTTCACGTTGGGCTTACGCCGCATGACGTCCGCGATAACCTCGCCGACTTGATTGTTCATCAGCGTAAAGCCGCACTCGTTGGAAGGGGTGTTGTCCGCTTTAAACGGACTCGGCACCGGCTTTTTCAGAGGGTTTTGGGCTGTCGATGTCATTGAGCCAGCTCCTTCGGGGTGTCCAACTGAAGTTTTGCGAGGATCTCGGTGAACCGGGTCTTGACGCGGTCCAAGCCGTCCTCAAACCTGGGTGGTTTCGCGTCCGGCTGCGACCACAACGGCTGCAGCTTGCGTGCCGCATCGATGCAACGTGGCACCCACGTCGACAGCCATGATTGCATGATCGACTTGTTGTGGTCGGCAAACTCCTTGTCTTCAACCAGAAGTCGGAACATTTCGAGCGTGTAGCGCAAGTCACGTTCGGAGAAATCGTACTCCTCGGCGCTGACGAGGGTCGGAGTCACGAAGTCGCCGTTCTCCGGTGCAGCCTGCTGCACAAGATGGCTGCGGAACAATTCACCGACCAGCGGCTGAAAGACGATGTTGGTCGCGAACGCGGCTTCCGCCCAGTCGTAGATCGCCGTCAGCGATTCGACCGTCTCGCGTACACCCTGCCAGGCAGGATCGTTATTCCACGTGCCCAGGTGCGCGCTGCCGTCGAAGGCGTCGATCTCTTCAGACAGCGTCAGGTTGTACAACGCAAGGTCTTGGGCGGCGCGGATGAGATGCATGCCGTTGACCGCAAGCGCATTGTTGTGCATGTTCGTCGGCGCTCGCCGGTTGGCTTTGATGAAGACGTACATTCCCAACCCGTGGTCCACATGCATCCACGCGCCGACATGTTCGGCGACGAATCCAACCCAGCGGGAACGCCATTGATCAAATGCCTTTGTGTTACGTGCGGCCTCGATGTTCTGGTTCAGTTGGCGCACCACGTTGGAGAGGTTGCGGTAAATGGTGAGTTCCCATTCCTCGTTGGGATCGCGAAACTCATGCCAGCCCAGTGCGGGCCACCCGAATCCCGCTGTACCCGAACCGGGTTCGCGCACAGGCTCGCCGCGATCGGTCCCGAATGCTTTGAGTGCCGTCCACTCGAGCGGGTAGGCAGTCTTGCCGTCTGCCCAGGAGTAAAGCCAGCCCTGGGCAAGCCAGCGACGGGTATCGGGCTGAACGTCGACGGTGACGTCTTCGTAGTGTGTCTGCTTGCGCTTGGCCGGCACGTAGTAGTTGTAGTCACGGGCATCTGAGTCCGGGAACTCTCTGGCCCCCGCCTCTGCATCGGTGAATTGAACCTTGGGGACGCTGCGTCCCTCCACGGAGGTCATCACTATTCCTTTCGTTGGTGGTCGGTTACTAAGGTGGTCATCGGTTTCTCCTTCACTAGTGATCAGCGATGCCGCTGGACTCATCAGGCATCCGCCGGCTCTCCTGTCGTGGTGAACTTGTCGTAGAAGATGCGCGCACCATCCACTCCAAGGGTGGGCAGGAGCTCTAGCGCCGCCTCCACCATCGGCGGCGGACCGCACACGTAGCAGTCGGCGCCGTCGATTTTCTCCTCGAAGCGCCGCACGACGTCGGTGATCAACCCGATCTCGCCATCCCAGTCGTCACCGCTATCGGGCTCGGAAAGTGCTGGGATGTAACGGAATCCCGGCAATTTCTGTTGCAGTTCGCGCAACTCGTCCTCGAAGCACAAATCACGTTTGGCGCGGACACCGTAGTAGAAGCGCGCCGGCCGATCGATGCCTCGCTCTGCCATCGAACGCAGCACCGACAGGATCGGTGCGATACCCGCACCACCGCCGATAAAGACCAAGTCCGCTCCTGGGTTGTCCCGCAAGGTGAACATCCCGTATGGACCCTTGATGGCCAAGTGATCTCCGGTAGTCAACTTGTGGTCGAGGATCTGCGAGAACAACCCATCCGGGTAGATCTTGATGACAAACTCCAGCAATCCGCTTTGTAGCGAGGATGCATTGGCCATCGAGAACGACCGTACCTCTTCACTGCCCGGAACCGCGAAGTCCACGTACTGACCGGGGAAAAACTTCAATTCGGCCTGATCGAGCAACCGCACAACGAGGTGACACATATCGTGCGTGACGTGCGTTTTCGAGACCACCTCAACCATGGCCTGCTGAATCGGCAAGCCCGACTTGATCATCTCTTCGTCGTAGTTGAGCAGCTCGATCGTCACGTCTTCGTAAGTGTGTGCCCGACATAGCAGCACATAGCCCTCGTCCTTTTCGAATTCCGGAAGTGCGAATGTCGAATACCGGTCGTGCTCAACATCTTCACCGTCGAGGAGAAACGACTTACACGCCGCACATTGACCCTCTTTGCAACCATGCATGAGCATGATGCCTTGATCGAAGGCCGCCTCCAGTATGGTCTTGTCCTCTGGCACTTCGATCTCGACACCAACCGGTTCGAAACGCACCAAATGCTTGCCGCTCAACACTTCTCCATCGGTAAATGTTGGGTGGTGCTGCAGATCAGGCACTGCAGCACCACCCAAGCGTTTGCCGCTATGCCGTCCGCTTTACCCCGGGCACGGGAGTCTCGGCGTAGCGCCCGCCCGGACCACCGAGCTTGTAGTCCTGGGCCCACAGCTCACGCTCAGCATCGGTCATCTCGTTGAGCAGCACATTGGGGCTCGCATAGGCCGGAGTTTTCCGGATGTCATCGAGCGTCCACATGTCCTTCGGATCCAGACTCAGGTGCGGTTGCGCCGTACATGTCTTGCCGTCGGCGCGCACGTAGCCGCAGTCCTTCATGATGTCGGCGAAATTCCACCCGTGGAACAACGTCTCCCATTCGCGCTTACCCGAAAGTTTGCCCATATTGGGGGTCGGGCGTCCGTTATAGGTAGGCCGGAAAGCGACGGCGTCGGTCCAGTGGCACGTTTCCGAGCAGTACGTCCGCCACTGCCCGTCAACTTTGTCGTAGACCATGTCCTCACGGATCAGACACGGAACCATGCATGTCCAGCACCGGTGCGGGTAGTAGTAGTTGACCGACTCCGCCTCGAAGGCGATGGGCATGTTTCCGTTCGGCTTCGACAGGCGAGCGTAGTTCTCCCACCACTTACCGTACTTGTCATACCAGCCCGGATACTTGTACTCGAACCATTCGAAATCTTCGTCGGTCATCGGGTCGATGCGCCAGTAGTTCGCGATCCATCCGGTGGAGAAGAATTGCGCCACCTCGTGGACGTAGCCCTTGTTCCAGATCCGGTTCCAGGCTTCCTCCACCAGGTCGTGCGGAACTTTAAGACCATATTTCTCCAGAGGAATCAGGTAGCTGCGGTAGTAGTCGTCGTAGATCCACCGGCGCCACATCTCCGCATAGCTCTCCCGGTCTTTGCGCCGGTCCTTGGTGCCGTATTCGATGAAGGTTCCGATTGCCGCGTCGACGACGGCGTGGTTGTTCCACCAGGCGTACCGCAGATCACGTTCGAGCAGCTCCCGGTTCTCCTCGTCGGCCAGTGCCATCAACAATGTCGCGTATCCGTTGCTGATGTGGCGCGACTCGTCCGATTGCACCGAGTGGAACACGGTTGGGAGCAAGTAGTCACCGTTCGCTGCAGCCTCGCCCGGCATTGCGACGAACAACGTGTTCGTGAAGGCCGTCTCGGCGACGATCGTCAGATACATGCTCGCTGCCGTGATCGCATCACCGGTGATGAAGCCCTCGGCGAACTGACGGCCGATAGTGCCCGCATAGTTGTTCTGGAAGGAGCGCAGGCTTGAGTTAAAACCTGCCGGGTCGATGTAGTTTTTCATGTAAATACGCTTGAGATTCTGCTGGATCGTCGAGTGACGCACCTCGTCAATCATCTGAATCGCAGCCGTATTGTGTATCTCCGGGTTGGGCACGACGTCCATTATCAGCGGCATCGCGCGTGCAGCTGAAATCTCCGGCAGCGGTATAATAGATAAAAAGAGTTTCTGCCACTCCATCCAACGCTCTTGCACCTGCCGGAACATATTGCCCCGAATCGCGCCATCCTCGGCGCCATAAACCCGATGGTCTTTTTCCTCCTCCATCGGGAAGTAAGACCGTAGTACCTGCTTTAGTGGATCCTTCTTCGGTGCCTTCCGGAAAGTGTAGTCGGTCCCGAAGTGCTTTTGGGGCTCGTGATACTTGGGCTCCCAGGACAGCTCTTGGATCTTCTGGTGTGCTTTCGCCACGCTCTGGCGACTCATGTTTTCTCCTTAACTGTTATGATTCGTTCGTCCGTTGCTTTACCGACGTGGTCGCCGTTTTAGTAATCCGGTATGTCGCTCAGGGCACACACTTACTAAGCCGGGCGACGACGGACTGCGTCCGGAGTGATTTCTATTTCAGCCCAGATGTGTGACGTTGGTCGTATCAATCTGAGACTGTGCCAGGGAAGATCTTGGCTCGAAGCGCTGCCAGCTCAGCGTCACGACGCTTCGAAACCCAGGCATCATCGGCCAACGCTGGCGTAACACCCAGCGCGTTGAGCAGGGCGCCCGCGGGCTTGGCCGGGTCGCATTCTCCAAGCGTCGGTTGCAGGCCCTGCTCCGCCAGGTGCTTGAACACCAGGTTGACTATGGTCCACGGGTTGTACGTCTCACGCAACGAATCGCTAGGCGAGTTCATAACGGTATTTCCTTAGGTAATCAATGTTTGCGTTGTATAGTGTGCGGTAATCGCGGGCCGCATAGATATCTTCTCATCTCTGAAGGGTCGAGGTCTACCAATTCTTCTTGAGCAACGGGACTTTCGGTCTGCGTGCGGGCGGGACCGGGTAAAGGCCGCAGCCAAGAGGGAACGCCTGCAGCATGGTGGGGACCAGCGCCCCTGATATCGGCTCGGACAGATGCTCGCTGTCGGCTGAACGCGGCAAGAGCAGCGGCACGATCGGGTGGCTGTGAGCCGCGCTTTGAGAATCTTGACGAGGCGAAACTGCAAATCCGCGGGTGCCCAGAAGAACTCGAACGATATGCGTCTCAGACTGAGACGTCGAGTACGGTTGCATTCTCACTGGATCACACGATGATCACATGTGGCTAGCACATGACCGTAGGGAGGTGACTCAGTGTCCGTCCAGGCTGAGATCCTGGCAGCGCTGGCTACGGTCGTTGATCCGGAGCGAGACGAGCCGATTACCGATTCGGGTTTGGTGCGATCGGTGGGCATCGATGATGCAGGGGTCACCGTTCACCTGCAGCTGCCGATAGGCCTGTGGTTCTCGAACGTCGCCTATCTGATTGCCTGTGAGGCGCGGGACGCGCTGCGGGAAGTTGAAAATATCCGTCAGGTTCGGGTGCTGGTGCACGGCCATCACGACAGTAACAGGATCAACGACTGGTTGGTGGCCGATACCGGCGACGTCGACACCGTGTGCTCAGAAGCCGAAGGTAGCCTGGGCGCGCTGCGCCAGACCTTTCTGCGCAGAGCCCACGCCGCCGCGATGGAGCGATGTGTGTGGCCGCTGATACGACAGAAAGGGTTGAACTCCGAGCAGATTCGCAAGCTAACCTTGCGGGATCTTCCCGACGGCAAAACGAAAAACATGCTGCTTCGCCGGCGGTTCGCGTTGGGACTCAGCATGTGTCCCAACGCCCGGGTCGTGTTCGACGATCTGGGTGACGCACACCTCTGCAGCTGGCTTTCCGCGACTCCGGACAAGGACATCGAAGAAAACATCGAAGAAACACCCGAAGCAGCCGCGCCGCAATTAATCCATACCAGAACGAGGGGCCTACAATGAAAGCCGTTCAAGTTGTCGGATATCACACAAAGCTACAGCTTGCTGATGTTCCCGAACCAAGGATAGAAGGGCCGCTGGACGTCATCGTCCGGATTGGCGGTGCCGGTGTATGCCGCACCGATCTGCATATCCTCGAAGGTCAATGGGAAGCCAAGTCCGGCGTCGAATTGCCCTACACGATCGGGCACGAAAATGCCGGGTGGGTGCACCGCATCGGCGAAGCGGTTACCAACGTCAACGTCGGCGATAAGGTCATCTTGCATCCGCTGATTACGTGTGGACTATGCCGAGCTTGCCGATTCGGTGACGACATGCATTGCGAGAACGGCCGATTCCCGGGTATCGACACCGACGGGGGATATGCGGAGTACTTGCGAACCACCGCGCGCAGTGTCGTCAAGATCGACGAAAGTCTCGAACCGGCTGATGTGGCGGCGCTTGCCGATGCGGGCCTGACTGCATACCACGCCGCCGTTAAAGTAGCGCGGTCTACCAGGCCCGGTGATGTCTGCGTGGTGATCGGCGCAGGCGGGCTTGGGCACATCGGAATCCAGGTGCTCAAGGCCATTTGTGGGGTAACAGTCGTCGTCGTCGACCGTTACCCTGCTGCGGTCAAACTTGCCGAGCAGATCGGAGCTGACAAGGCGATTGTTGCTGACGGAACCCATGTGCAACAGGTGCTGGACCTCACCGGTGGTCATGGCGCAGAAGCCGTCCTCGACTTTGTCGGCGAGGGAGGGGCCACCAAGCAAGGAGTGGCGATGCTACGGCGCGCCGGTAACTACTTCGTGGTGGGTTACGGCGAGAACATCGATGTGCCCACGATCGACGTGATCTCCAGCGAGATCAACTTTGTCGGCAATCTGGTCGGCACCTACACCGACTTGCAAGAGCTGATGATTCTTGCTGCGCAGGGCAAAGTCTTGCTCCATACCAGTAAGTATCCGCTCGCGGACTTCCAGCGTGCGCTCGACGATCTCGATGCCGGACGGGTCCGAGGTCGCGCCATCCTTGTGCCCTAAAGGGCCTTGAATGGCTGATGCCGACGAAAGTGACACTTAGCCCGGATTTTGCGGTAGTTGTGGGCGACACGGCGTGTAGATAACGGAAAGCCCTTCTGCTCCAAGGGAAACTGTAGTTGCTAACCGTAACAGTTCCAACAGCAGAAGGGCACTTCCGA
>Ga0078972_1011730_pt1 | contig 15495 bp, 8 predicted proteins | sample YelNatPaOPGAMG01_FD_67568 | JGI IMG/M metagenome (GOLD analysis project Ga0078972, IMG submission 67568) | Hot spring thermophilic microbial communities from Obsidian Pool, Yellowstone National Park, USA - OP-RAMG-01 (SPADES assembly) (version 2) | ecosystem: Environmental > Aquatic > Thermal... | reverse complement strand
GATCTCATTTAAATCAGCAATAGTTATTTGAGGCGAAACTACTACAGAGCCTGTCCACGCAATTCGATATCTATCCTTCAACTCCTTTGCTACAAAACTCAGATATGTATCATTCTTTGCCCACTCAGTGGTATAGTCATTGGGGACGAATGCAAGCATAATATCACTCTTGATCTTTTTGATGTCTTCATAGAGTCTCTTTGCGAGATATACCTGCGCCTCTGCCATACTTGAAAACCTGGTTTTATCCTCCTCTGATAGAGATTTTTGTGTATCATCGAAGGCGAGAACGAGGCACCTGTCGAATCCCAGATTTATAAGGCTCTCATACTTCTTCAAAAGGGCGATATAATCCCTGTTGTTGGAAAACTTTATATCATAACCAGGACCAATGCCATAACATGGGACGATACCGAGTCTCTTCGAGTGGGTTGCGATCATTCTGAGTTTGTTCTCCTCTTCCTCAGTAAATGGTGTCCTCCACATCGCCCAGGCATAGGCATCTGCCTTAGGTGAATATAAAAATATATTAAACTTCAAAAGGGCAAGGTAAGTAATTGCATCCAGTCTATCATTCTCTTCCCACGGTCTACCATAAAATGCCTCAGCCACGCCTCGCAAAGCCACATATGGATAATCATAAAAAGAGGTCATAAAAAATCTGTTCTTGAATATCATCTGAGAGAGCGATTTTGCAGCATTATAAAACCCCTCCTCATCATCCGCAACGATGTATATGATTATCTGATCATTCTTCTTTACGGTCTTCAGGTAATAAGCACCTTTCTTTATATCATATTTTAGGTTGCATTTATGAAAGATACTCTCAAGCCCTCTGTAATTCTGTATCTTGAACATAAGATTAGATCTGGTCCTGTCATATCTCTTTTTATAAAAATCATAAAACTCCTCGAAGAAATCTCTGAGGTAATCTTCATTTCGAATCTCGAAGGAGATATCTATGCCGCTTAGATTTATCCTGCTGAAGGTACCAAAGACTATTTTTGGGCCTGGATATAACTCGAGTCTATTCTCTGTATAATTTTCGGGGCATATATCTACTGGTATCTGGACATTTCCACCTGTATCAAATGACTCATCATCTCTACCTGACACATCCAGAATATGATATGTTCGCTCTTCACACCCCTGTACCAGGAAGAGCAATACAAGTGCAAACGAAAATAAATAAATTGCAACACTGTCAATAAATGCAGCCAATCTATTCATATCTCTTCGCTCCTGAGGATTGAAGTTAATATTCATAAAAAACCATTGATAGCCCCATACTATATGAACAATTGCGAATTTTAAAGAATTTTATTTGCCTGTTTAGAGAGATTCAACAGACGAAGGGCAACCAATTCAGACAGGCTATACCGAGCATCTCCACCAAAAAGAATAAAGTCTTTTTGACAGATTTATCTATCTGGTATCGCAACCACTCCTGCTCTTTGACAAAGGAATACACAACTAACGATATGTACAGCCTATTTTGGCAACAGACCAGAGATCAAAAGGATTAAATATTTAAGAAGATTTGATTTGCAACTCGCTCTATATCTGGTAAAAAGTATCAAGATTGTTTAGCTTATGCAGTTTTTTCAGATCTGGGAGTTCTATATCCTGAGTCTTGGATCAAGTCTATCTCTTAAGGCATCTCCAAGGAGATTTATACCCATTACAGCAATAAAGAGGAACAAGCCCGGAAAGAACGCAAGATGCCATCTTATCAAAAGATACTGTGTGCCTGAGTCGATGAGCGCACCCCAGCTCGCTGAATCCTGAGGCCCTATTCCCAGGAAGGAGAGGGCTGATTCAGCTATTATCGCACCTGCAATCCCGAAAGTTGCCTGTACAATGATGGAGTTGAGACAGTTTGGAAGTATATGCCTTCTTATTATATAAAAATCCCCTGCGCCCATAGCTTTTGCGGCAATTACAAAGTCCCGATTTTTTAAAGATAGCGTCTGAGACCTCACCAGCCTTGCATATGGAACCCACGAGGTAATCGACAGGGCTATGATTATCATTGCATATGAAGGGTTTTGCGTGAGGGCAATTATAGAGATGGAGAGCAAAATCCCCGGAAATGACATCAGGATATCAACAACCCTCATAATTAACTCATCAACAGGCCTACCAAAATATCCAGATATGGCCCCGATGATACTCCCTACAAATGACGAGATGAGAGTAGTAAAAAGACCAACAATGAGGGCAATCCTTGCCCCAAGGATAATCCGTGATAAGAGATCGTATCCATTCTCATCAAATCCAAATGGATGCCCCCTCTCTGGTGGCCTCAGTTGATTCTCAATGGATGGGATTTTATCCCTATCCTGCAGGATGAATGGACCAATAGTCCCCATCAACACAAACAGGATTACAACTATAAAACCGATCAAAAAGTTAATCTTTCGCATACCTTATCCTCGGGTCAATCAGGGCGTATATAATGTCTACACAGAGATTGATAACCACATAGAGGGATGAGATGAGTATTATAGTCCCCTGTACGACAGGGTAATCCCGTTTGGATATCGCCTCTATCATAAGCGTCCCGATGCCCTGCCATGCAAAGACCCTCTCTGTGATTATTGCCCCTGTAAGCAGTGAGCCGAATTGCATTCCGACAATTGTTATTACCACTATAAGGATGTTGGAGAAGGCGTGTTTGAAGATCACTCTCTTCTTTGACAGCCCTTTGCTGTATGCGGTGCGGATGAAGTCCTCTGAGAGGACCTCGATCATCTGAGACCTGATGAGCCTGGATAAGAAGGCTGCAAGGGCAAAACCAAGTGTGATCGATGGCAGGACGAGACTTAATACCCCTTCCTGAGATGCAGGTGGTGGTAGGATCTTCAACCATCTACAGAAGATCAGCAACAGAAGTGGTCCTAAAAAGAAGGCGGGTATGGATATCCCGAACCCTGAAATAGCCATAATCGTTGTATCAATCAGAGTCCCCTTTTTGAGGGCAGACAATATCCCTGCTCCCATAGATAGGGAGATGGATATCAACATAGCAGAAAGGGCAAGTATAAAGGTATTGGGGAATCTCTCACGAATGAGTTCTGAGACCTTCTGACCTTTCCTATACAGTGATTCCCCCAGGTCCCCTCTTGCAAGGTTTTTTATAAAAACGATGTATTGTTGATGAATGGGTTTGTCCAGACCAAGGCTCTTTCTTATCTTCTCCTTGTCAACCGAGAGTGCCTGCTCCCCGAGGAGATTCTCAACAGGGTCGCCGGGTATCATATGGATTATGAAAAAGACAAGACTGACTGCACCGAGTATGGTTATAAAGGATATAACAATCTTTTTCAGTATATACTCTCTCATTCAAGCCTCATCAGAGATTATAGCCATAAACCTTCGTAAGATCGTCTGAGTAAGATAGAATGCAACCTGAAGCTGGATTTATATATCAAAGCATCGGGCACTTCAAGAATTCAATTGCAATAAAAAACGCCACACCATCCATATCAACAGACGGTGTGGCGTTGTATAACCAATTATATGGAATTACAAAATGTCTTTCAGCGGAGTATACTCGAGTCCAAGGGAATCTGCCACAGCCTTGTACACAAGGGCGCCCTTATAACAGTTTACGCCCAGTTCAAGGGGTTTGTACTTCTTGATAGCCTTTTCAACACCCATATTTGCAAGGATCAATCCCCAGGAGGTAGTTTCGTTGGTGAGAGCAAAGGTAGATGTCCTTGCCACTGCACCGGGCATATTTGCAACGCAGTAGTGGACTACGCCGTGTTTCTTGAAGGTCGGGTTCTCGTGTGTTGTTGGCTTTACAGTCTCAATACATCCACCCTGATCTACCGCCACATCAACAATTACCGAGCCTTCGCTCATCTTCTTGACCATTGATTCGGGGACGAGAATCGGTGCCCTCGCACCGGGTACAAGAACCGCCCCAATAACAAGGTCTGAGGTCAATACGGATTCCTCGATATTTGTTGAATTGGAGTAAAGAGTCTGGACCCTTGATCCAAAGATATCGTCGAGGTAATTCAGTCTCGGGATGCTTATGTCTAATATAGTTACCTCAGCACCGAGCCCAATTGCCATCTTGGCGGCGTTGGTACCAACCGTACCTCCACCAATAATTGTAACCTTGCCCTTCTTTACACCGGGTACACCACCTAAAAGTATGCCCTTCCCCTCGTGCTCCTTCTGCAATGCCATTGCACCGACCTGAATCGACATCCTTCCCGCGATCTCACTCATCGGCCTCAGCAGGGGAAGGCTATGATCCTCGAGTTCTATTGTCTCGTAAGCCACTGCTATAACCTTCGATTTTAAGAGCGCCTTGGTGAGGGTTGGCTCTGCGGCGAGATGGAAATAGGTGTAGATAACGAGTCCTTCCCTGAAGTATTTGTACTCCGATTCCTGCGGCTCCTTCACCTTCACGATCATATCTGCCTTTTCCCATACCTCTTTCGCAGTATTCAATATCTTTGCCCCGGCAGCCTTATACTGCTCATCGGAAATCCCGCTACCCTCTCCTGCCCCCTTCTCTATGAAGACCTGATGACCTGCCTCTACAAACTGCTTTACACCCGCAGGCACCATACCCACCCTGAACTCCTTTACTTTGATCTCCTTTGGTACTCCTATATTCATTGGAACCTCCTTAAAATAGGCATTGACAGAATAAGCACATTAAAAAATGGTAGTCAATCTAATTAGATGGTCTTTTCTTTCTTCCAATATATAAAAAGATTATGCCCACAATGAGCATAACTCCGCCCCACCAGAGATTTGGATTGGTCCACTTTGCAGCATAATTTTGTGGCGGCGAAGAGATGTACAACAATCCCGCACCTGTTATTAAAATGCCGTACACCAGAAGCATAAGCCCAACCCAGAACCATACTGGTATCATCTGTCTTTGATTCTCCATATCTCACCTCACCAGAAGTATACATTGAGGAATATCAAAACCCCGAGTGAGACGAGTGCCCACAGAAGTGGTCTCCTGTAAAGTGGTACATCTTCGAGATCCGGATTCGGAGTAAGCCCCTTCACCAGTCCCTGCAGTTCCTCATCACTCTTGGGTTTTGTGAATAGGGATATAATTATTGTCAATCCAAAGCAGACTATCCACGCCCAGGCAGCCTGCCAGAGATTCAAAGTCATCTCTGAGGGGACGGCAGGACAGAGTGCCTTTGAAGAGGGCATAAATGTGAGATAGTAATACCACTCACAGCCAAACCATTTGAATTTGAATGCTAAAAATAGTATAAACGAAGTGAGCATACCTGCAATAAGTCCCCAGAACGCCCCGGTCGAGGTTGTCCTCTTCCAGAACATTCCAAGAAGCATAGTCGCAAATAGAGGGGCATTAACCCAGCTGAATATAGCCTGGATATAATCCATTATGGTTGGGAAGGACTTTGCCACATAGGCGGTCACCACACTCAGTAAGATCCCCACAATTGTAATGACTCTTCCAACAAATACGAGGTGCTTATCCGATGCATCTTTTTTGATGGCTGCCTTATAGATATCATAGGTGAACACAGTGTTGAATGCCGAGGTATTCCCCGCCTGCCCCGCCATAAATCCCGCCAGAAGTGCTGTGATCCCGAGACCCACCAGTCCTGTGGGATAGTATCTTGCTATTAAAAGAGGGAGTGCCGAATCTGCATTTACAATATTCCCCGCCGCATCTCTCTCGAGATTCAGCTGATTGAGTGCCGAGAGCTTGAACGCTACAAGCCCCGCTACTACAACGATGAAAGGCAATGCCATCTTGAAGAAGGAGGCGACAATAGGGGTGAGCCTTGCAGTCTGTAGATTCTTTGCTGTAAATGCCCTCTGTACAATCAGAAAGTCCGTAGTCCAGTATCCAAAAGAGAGCACGAAACCGAGTCCAATGGCAATCCCATACCAGGTAACACCCATTGGGTTGTCTTGTGGATTACCTGAAGTTGCCCAGAGGGATGTCATCCTCTCAGGGAGCCCCTCAAAAAGCCCACCAAATCCACCCACATCTATAATACCCAGTATAGAGACAAGGAATAACCCGAACCAGATCAGGAAGAATTGTAGTGTCTCGGTGAGAATAGCAGAGAGTAATCCACCAAGGGCTATATAAGATGCAACCGCAGCAGCAGAGATCCACATACACACATCCCAGTTCCAGCCCAGTATTGTGTGAAAGACAAGCGCCATAAGGTATAGATTAATTCCTGACATCAATACTGTCATAATGGCAAAGGATATGGCATTGAGGAGTCTTGATCTCTCATCGAATCTCAAAAGGAGATATCCGGGTATAGAGTGAATCCTCGAGGAGTAATAGAAAGGCATCATATACAAACCCAGGAATAGCATCGCCGGGATTGCGCCAATCCAGTAGAAGTGGGATACAAACATCCCATACTTTACAGTTCCACCGGTCCAGCCGAGGATCTCGAGGGCACCCAGATTTGCAGATACAAAGGCGATAGAACATACCCAAATAGAATTCTTTCTGCCTGCAAGGAAGAAGTCTTCCTTTGTGTCTGCAAATCTCTTCAGGTACCAGCCGAGCCCGATGACAAATCCAAAATACAGAACGATTATCACCCAGTCCAGAATACCCAAGTGAATTACTGCCATAAAACTCTCCTTTCTGTAAGGAACTGTCTATGCTCAATACCTATAATTTATGTGAATCTCCCCCAGGTATTGTGTATTCGTCTGTTCGATATCATACATATTTATATATGCTGCAGCTGCCTTACCCGGTATCAACATTCCAAAGACACCAGCGACATCCCATCCCCTCGAGATATCCACCTTCAATACAAAATCACTCTCAAACCCCACAAAAGATGAATCATTTGCATTCTTACTCTGAGAGACAAAGGCCGTCCCGAGTATAATTGACGGTGTAAAGATACCCAATTTCGAGTAGTCCACCTTTATATCCAGTAAAAGCAGCCCGCTCCTCATTACATAAAATGGCCCATCAGTTACAGATATCCTCTCGTCTATATTGTTGTACTGGTCCCTGAATTCATCCTCCGAGAGTATCAGGGTATTACTTCGGTTCTTACCCGAATAGTAGAATCCGCCATTGAATTTATTGTTGATATACCTATCGTCTGCCCCAAGATACAGCCCATTGAAGTTGAGTTTGAACCCATAGAGATCTGAGGAGAGATTCAGATTGAGTCCATAAGATAACTCCCGCACATCCTCATTGTAGAGCGATGCATTCTGCTGTACTCCAAACTGGAGCATCGCATCCAGAATGAGTTTGAAGGATTCGAAATACAGGGTATACGAGGCAAGGGGTGAGTGAATCAGATTAGAGCGATTGATAAGGGTGTCATCATAGAGGGTATACCAGCCCAGTGTCAGGACATCCTTATTCAAGATTCCAAAGCTGCTACTCAGAGCAAACAACCACCTATCATTGGAAAAGTTATTCGTACTGGCAGTCAGTCCCTCGTAGTTGGAATCGGGCATCTGGGCAATCAGCAAGTAGTTCTTGGTATTTGAAATATCGAAGCCCATCTGGAATGCCCCGATCCAGTGATTGATGAAGAGCCCTGTGGGGTCAATCACCCTTATATAACCCGAGCGAATCCTTGCTTTACCCTCCAGAAACTCAGCGCTCCCGAATATCTGTCTGTGCTTCAATATAAAAATATCCTGAGAAATCGGGTCTATTATATCGGGATTGTTCTTGCTCCATATATTGGAGCCCAGCTCGAACTCGTAAAAGATATACACATCGTTTGTTATATTCAGAGTAAACTGAGTATCCAGATATGTCCCGAGCAGCCCCTCTGAATCCCCATAGGGCTGGTATAATCTTTTTGAACTGTCGAAGTCTCTGTCGTTCTTATAGTAAAGGAAATTGTCGAGGTTCATCTCGAGATTCAAATTCTTAGAGAGCTGTTCCGCCTTCGAGACTGATGCTATTAAGAGCAAGAGTATTAAAAAAATTGACTTTTTCATCCCTCACCTCCTCATTTCATTATGACATTGTAATCTTCGTCTACAATAATATGGTACTTATATCCCGCAGGATCAAATCCATCAATCGGTGGTCTTATAATAATCCAGTGAGTCCACTCGGGCTCATCCCGGAACGGATAATAGTAAATTTTGTTCTCCTCTCTCACATAAGAGATTGCACCATCGGAGATCCACACATAGAACTCATACCTGTACTTCTCTTTGCCCTCTTCACAGGGCAGGCACTCGTCACTGTGAGTATAACAGATCGACTTACCGCAGAGTTTATACTGTTCAAGGGGTACAAATATCTCAGTTGGCGCATCTGTCTCTTTGGATGCAAACTTGAGCAGATATTCGTGATACATATTGGGTACGCCCTTGTCTGGATCGAAGTAGTGATAACTCGAGTAGAAGTGTGTCTCTATGGGCTTACCGCTGATTGCTATTGCAGTGGGCCTTGAGAAGGCGGAGTCCCCTCTCAATTTTTGCTCCGGGTCAAGTACCGAAAAGTCTTCTTTATTCCATCTGTCACCATACCTGTAGTCATTATCCGCTGTAAAACACCACTGTATCTTTCCAACAAAGAGATTTTCAAAGGCCTCATAGTAATTGTCTAAGATCTCTGTGGATATCCTGTATTTCGAGGCTTTAGAATTCTCGATACCTCCAAAGTTGAAGTATGTTCCAAATTCGCCGAATACTACAGGGATATTCTCGAGTGCCCTTGCTGAGATATCCAGCTTCTTCTTGAGTTCGGGTGTATAATCCTTGTACCTCACCTCTGAGAGTTTGAGATCCCTCGGGTCAACATTTATCCCCGGAAATGGGTATATATCCGGATACCAGTGAGGAGTAAAGACCACCTGCTTGAGACCTTCGGGTCTGACCATCTCCTGAGCATACTGCCCACCGATCCCGCTCGAGCCAAGAACCGTATCTATTGAAATACCCTCCTCTATCCATATAATTGCATCAGGATCGACCTCTAAAATACCCTTTCCAATCCTCTCATACAGGGGTAAGAGATAATTCCTCCCGAATCCAACATTCATAGATATTGCTGCCATTACATCCATATCAGATAGTCCCCACTCTGCAATAACCTTATCCCTCTCGGCTTTGATATTATTGCATTCAGCTTTTTGTGTCTCATCGGGCTTATCACAGTAGGATGGTAGTTCTGGCAGATTCGGGATTATCCTTAGTTTTGTGAGTATATTCGAGATCAGTTGTGCCTTTGTAGCCCCGATCAAATCGGAGAGCATCTTGTTCAATCCATTGTCCAGGCCCAGCTGAACATAGGCCCCCAGTGCCGATAGCACCAGATATGCCCCCATAGGTTCATTTAGCAGGTCATATCCGATTATGTTTTTATGCCTCTTCCCTATCTCTGCGATCTTCTTCCATACATTCACCAGAGAATCCTGCAGATAGTCCTTGATGGAATACTCCTGGCCATTATATAGCACCTTCATCTTCGGAAATACCTTATCACCATTATACAGAGCGGCATAGGCCCTCTGAATATCGAGGGAGAGTATCATATTCAATCCCCAGTTGGTCCAGGGCAACATATCCGTACTCTCTTTCACAGATTGAGGTGTAAAACCACACTGATTGGAGTACGCAATAGAGTTTAATAACTTTGTAATATCTTCATTACTCAACCCCCCTGTGCCGCCGCTATTACCCAGAAGCCCAGACAGATCCCCTGCCACATCGGGTATGAACTTCAAAGACTTGAATGTACCCCAACTCTTCTTTCCTATATACTCAGCCTTCTCTGGAAGAGCCGCCTTTACTGCCCAGAGTGGGGCACCATCCCCTGTTACTACATCAGAAAACGGATTCATCTCACAGGGGTTTGAAGCCTTCGAGTAATCCCGCGGGAATAGAGATCCAATCATACCCATCAACTCCCCCTTCTTCCCAATTATAGGAACTTCATTATATCTCACAAATAGATGCCTCGAAAAACCATTCTCGTGCATATTTATCAGTACATATATGCCGTGCTCCTCTGCTTTGGAAATAATCCTGTCGAAATAGTTCAAGAACTCCTCGTCATATACACCCTTTTCATTCGGCTCTACTGCCTCCCAGATGAACAAAAGCCTTATTGTATTGAAACCTGCATCCTTGATTATCTTAAAATACTTATCAGCCTCCTCTAAGGGGAATGGTCTTCCGATATAAGTAAAAGAACCGTCCTCCTTCTTGATTGGCACCTTTGTACTACCACCTACATTGACACCGGTAAAATTCAGGTACCTGCCATATCCATCCTTGATATAGGTGAGCTCGACATATGGACGGGTCATTGATGGGGGCTTTATCTCTGGCTTCTCTTCGATACAAGATACCAGATAAAACCCAAGACTCATTACCAGAATCAAGTTAGTAAATCTATTCATACTGCTTCCTCCCGTTAATTGAGTTCTCTTATATCTATCCTCGATTATCAAATCAATAAAAAAAGCCCACTATAGGTTTAGAAACTTGTAACAATCCCACTTTTTATTAGCTCTGACAACCTGTAAAATGCAAAGATTCATCGTATTGGCAAATGGATATGTACGAATGGTAAAGATAAGATAGATAGGCAAGGCAAAATCATAAAAAACAAAACCTTTCTCGTAGATGAGATAGGCATTAGAGTGGCTTGCGCTCACAGTAGCAGAGGGATGGTTGACAGATGTAGCCGTCGGGACAGCCACCACAGTCCTTCTTGCAGACACACTTGCAGTCAGACAGGTCAGGCTCGTGGGATTCATCGCAATTCAACTCCTCGGCACTGCATTTGCAGACACAATTTTCTGGATCGGGTCTGTAACCAATGTTGCAGGTAAAGTTTTCATTGCATACACAGGAGCAGTCGCTGTTGTTGCATATATAGTACGAACTGCAGGCACCTCCGCACATAGATGGACATACCCATTTACAGGTATTCTGGTCGCAGACATAGTTCGTACCCGGCCTATTACCATCGCAATCGGGGGGACACTCGCACTTCCCGGTCTCTGTGTTGCATTTGAATGGCTCTTCACACACACCGCAGTCCTTGATTGGTCTATCCCTGTCGATCCAGTATCTATATGAGACTGCAATCTTGCTATTCGGTTTTTCGGGTCTGCAATCTCCGTAGAAAGAGATTCTCTGAAAGACTCCGTCGTAGTCAAAGCCATTTATCGGATTTCGAGGTGTGGGCTGTGGGCAGTTGGCAGGTGCATTCTCCTGAACCACCTTTATCGAGGCAGAGATTGGGGATTTGGTGAGAGTAATACCCGTGGAGGCAATGGCAGAATCTACTATTGCCTGCATTGTTGCCTCTATGGATGCGTTGTCCTTGATCAGCCCCTGAACACCATTCGTCCTCTGAACCAGAATATCATAAAGGGATGGATTCTTCGTCTCTCCGCCGCAGTCGTTTGTGGAGCAGATTATGGCATTTGCTATCAATCCATCTATATCCTTTCGGGCTGCTATTTCGTCGAATATAGCGGGCCAGGTGGGGAGATTCTTATCCCACCACGGACCATCATTTGTATCGCTTGGTGGATTGCCACTCACATATTCCCCTTCCCTGTTGCTCTGATCACCGGCATCGGAGAGGAAGATTACAACCACCTTTGCACCGAATCTGAGCCTTTTCGAATCTACCGGATCCCCTTTGTTTGGAGTTGGCAACAGAGGTGTCGAATTATTCTTGGGGTTCAATAAGGCATCGTATAGAGACTCGACACCCTTCTCCGTTCCGGTACACTGTGCATCGCCTATACAGGTTGGGTCGGATAGATCACAGGGCTGTTTGAACCAGGTCTTGAATTCGTCGAGGTCTCGAGTAAAGCCGAAGACCTTTCCGTAATTTTTCGTAAGTGTGGAAGAGTTTTTCAATGTCTTCTGCCAGTAGCCCGTAGTTATTGCTGCTATCCTGTAATCCACTTGAGAGTTCTTCAACTTGTCCACAAATGATGTGGCTGCAAGATTTACAGCCTTCTGATAGGGGGACATAGAACAGGAGTCATCTACGACCCATATAAAGTCCACCATAGGATTTCCAGAGTATCTGATATCGCACTGAACACCAGTGGTGTCTCCGCTCTGGGCAAGGGCAGAGCCGTTTGTGATATCGCCTCTTAGTATCTCAAGTATCGGGTCCTTTGCATATTCATCCGATGATACGAGAGAGCCCAGAACCAGAACCTTATTGCCCGGACGAAATACTATCTCTATCTTGAGCTTCCAGTCCACCTTGTGGTTCCCATTCTCCTCGACTCCGTCGTTGAATAGACCATTCACGCCATCGCCTAAAAATGCCTTTGCAACGAGATTCAGTCTCCCTTTGAGGTCGTCCTCCTTCCCCTTTCCATAGTCATATGTAGCAACTAAGGCGGGATACCCATCCCAGGTAGTGAAGGTCTGAGTTATTGGGTTGGATATGCAATCTATCTTCTGTAATATTCCTGAGGGTACTGTACAGGGGGTCTTTCCTCTAATCTTGCTCTCTTCCTCGATTATATCTACCCCTTCCTTTGTCTTGTTTATCAAGAATCCGCCCACCAGCTTGTTTTCATTCACAAATATAAATCCTCGCTCTTCGTTGTTCAGAGTCAGTTTCGAGAGATTTATCTCGGGTGGAATATCTCTATAACTCTCTGATAGGGCAATGATTGCATCGACATCCTTGATGTCGAAGAAGTTTATCTTTGTAAGGTTATCTGTCTTACAGGCATCCCCTGCGGCACCCTTTCCGTCCTCTCCATTGTTCGGGTCGAGCTCCCCATTCTCCACCTTTCCATTCTGGTTGGCATCCTCCGCACCATCCATTATGCCATCTCCATCAGTGTCAGGATTGAGGGGGTCTGTAGTAGTATCGGGGTCTGCATCGGATCTGAAATTCTTACAGTTTACGGGATCCAGATTTATAATCCTGCCCATCTCGACTCCATCTAATAATCCATCTCCATCCGAATCCGGGTTTGTGGGGTCTGTTTCACCCATATCTAATCTTCCGTTCTTGTTCTTGTCCTCCTCGCCATCGGATATTCCATCGCAGTCTGTATCGAGTCTTTTGGGGTCTGTCTCTCCAATATTTACAGTACAGTCGGAGTTTCTGTCCTCTACACCATCCAAAAGTCCATCCTTGTCCATATCAGGGTCATTCGGGTCATATCCGCACATAATCTCCCTCTCGTCATCTATTCCGTCCCCATCTGTATCTATGTTCTTTATAAGTGGGTCGGTCTCACCCGGATCCACTATAAAGTTCTGATTCCTGTCCTCCTTCCCATCGGGAATCCCATCTCCATCTGTATCAGGATTGGAGGGGTCTGTCTCATCCCCTTGAGAGTAATCAGGATTTTGTAAATCGGCTATATCGACCTTTCCATTGTGATTCCTGTCTTCTTTTCCATCGGGAATCCCATCTCCATCAGAATCTGGATTTGTGGGGTCGGTCTTTGTGTTGGGATCTGCATCCGCGATAAAATGTTTGCAAAGATCCTTATCTGCCGCCTCCGTTAACCCTAATTCGAGTCCATCAGGGAGTCCGTCTCCATCTGTATCAGGATTTGCAGCGTCGGTCTCGCCCGGATCGAGCCTTCCATTTCTATTTTTATCCTCGACACCATCTGGTATCCCATCGCAGTCCGAATCATTTGACACAGGGTTTGTAGTGGTGGTCGGGTCTGCATCGGGTTTGAAGAAGTTCTTACATAGAGGGTCGGGTGATGAAGTCTTCCCCGCCTCTACCCCATCGGGAATCCCATCTCCATCCGAATCGGGGTTCATTGGATCGGTCTTCTTGCCACCCGGATAGATGATCGAGAACTCCTCGAAGTCAGAGAGCCCATCGCAGTCAGAGTCCAACTTCTCGTTGTTGGGGTCTTTGGGATCTGCATCCCTGATTGTATAGTCCATATCGAATACATCCTCTACCCCCAAATCCACATAATCATCCGCTACCTGAGAATCTCCATTTTTGGCATCCTGTATGAGTATATCATTGTTTTGTAATACATCCTCATTGTCAGGGCTCACAGAATCCGAGCAACCTACAGAGAGTATAGGAATTAAGATGAAAATAATCGAAATATACCTGTTCATTTGAACCTCCGTTAGTCCAACTTATTATAATGGAAAAACGATAACATTGCAATGTTTTAGATAAAGGTATCAAGTAAAGATTTAGTTATAAATGGGTAAACTTTTATGTGCTTTCGCCCACCCCCGCAATATGAAAACTTCTTTCTAAAAAAGTTTTCATAATAAGTGAGAAATGGGTATACTAATAAATGGGTAAATAAGTAAATGGGAAATGGGTAAGTAAAGAATCCCCTTCCCCTGAAAGGGTGTCTTGAAAGAACTAACCGACCACCGACCACTGATAACCGACACGGAGTAATTCCCCTCTCATAAAAACAAATGGATAAGTGGGAAATAGGAAATGGATAAGTGATAATTCCCCTTTGATAAAGAATTGATCAGAAAACCGACACGGTTCACCGTATACCGACACTGTATTTAAGAGGCGTGGCTATCGAAGATAGACGGGATGTGTTGTAGGGGCGACTGGCCGGTCGCCCTTATTTGAATGAATGTATTCGCACCCATAATTATGATAATTTTTATCACGGCAAATACGAAAGTCTGTATTTTTATGACAGATACATCGCCCTGTCTCTACAATCTTACAATCAAAAATCAACATTCTATAAATACCGATAATTGCCACCCGTAACTGAATGATTACTTACGAATATCCTTTTCAGATTGAAATGGATTATTATTTCTGGTATAAGTTGCAACTCTAATGGGTCTGTCTCATAACAAACACGCTTTTCTCAAACCACACAGATTGAAAGAGTCTGATACGATAGCCGTCATATCTCCCGCCGGCTGTGTAAAGAGAGGTAGTATCCTCAAGTCGGGCAGACTCTTTGCTATGAATGGGATAAGGCTAAAATATCTGAAGAGTGTCTTTGGTAGAGACAGGTATCTCGCGGGGAAGGATAAGGATAGATTGGAGGATATCAGGACCGCATTCAGTGTGGAGAGATATAGAGGGGTTCTATGTTCCAGAGGTGGGTTTGGCTCAATGAGGATATTGAGGGGTCTTGGGGAGTTCGAGTTCAGGGATATAAAGCCGCTCTTCGGTTTTTCGGATGTTACAGCGCTGCATATATTCTTCAACAATCGAGGATGGATAACATTTCACTCCCCGAATCTGAACGGATTTTACAATCTCACAGAGAGGGCCAAGAGGCATTTTTTCGAGGTCTTGTCGGGGGATGTCAGCAGACTGAGATTCGAGGCGGAGTACACTCTGAAGAAGGGGATGGTAGAGGGGAGATTGATTGGTGGGAATCTGAGTATTGTGTCTGCAATTTCGGGAACGGAATTCGATATAGATTTGCGAGATAAGATTCTGCTATTGGAGGATGTAAACGAAGAGCCATACAGAATAGATCGTATGCTGACTCAGTTGTCATTGAGGAGTGATATATCACAGTTGAGAGG
>Ga0078972_1011729_pt1 | contig 15495 bp, 13 predicted proteins | sample YelNatPaOPGAMG01_FD_67568 | JGI IMG/M metagenome (GOLD analysis project Ga0078972, IMG submission 67568) | Hot spring thermophilic microbial communities from Obsidian Pool, Yellowstone National Park, USA - OP-RAMG-01 (SPADES assembly) (version 2) | ecosystem: Environmental > Aquatic > Thermal... | reverse complement strand
CCTGATGGCAATCCACTTTCTGTGAATGTTATTGTATATGTAACTAAGGTGAATGTAATTGCTACATTCACATTTGCCCCATTTACTTTGAATGTTCCAGATGATAGGCTTGGAGCATAACTCTTGTTCACTGTTGCTATTGTGTATGAGTATGTTCCATTAGGTTCTGGGAATGTTATCGTATTTGTTGTTGATGAGAATGATTGTCCATTGCTTAAATTAACATACCATGCAGTCCCATTTGGTAACCCAGTCTCAACAAACATAACTTGATATAACTCAATAAAATTTGCTGTTTCTGTTATTGGACCATTAATTGTTATAGAGACAGGATTATTAATTCCAGAATAACTTCCATTTCCTGTTCCTGACCATGATACAAATTCAAAGTTGCTATTTGATATTGCATCTATTGTTACTGAGGATCCTGCATTGTACCAGCCACTTGATGGTGATACTGTTCCTCCATTTGATGGACTTGCTATCATTGTTAAATAATATTGTGTTGTATATGGAACATTTATGTTTATGTCAGCTCCATTGACTGTTAATGTCCCTTTAGATTGCGATACTACATATTGTGTTCCAGTTCCACCTGATATTGGTGTTTCTATTGTATATGAATATGTTCCATTTGTTACTGAGAATGTTATTGTATCTGTTGTAGATGATTCTGTTGTTCGGTTGAATGTCACGGACCAGGAAGTTCCTGATGGGAGACCTGATTCCGTGAATGTTACTGAATATTTTTTAATGATGGAAATTATACTAACAGTATCTGAACCATAATTGGTAACATAAATATACCCATTAGAGGGATCATATGCTACTCCCCATGGCTTTGATCCAACAGCAATACTTGCAATAACGGTATTAGTTGCCCCGTTTATCACTGAAACATTGTTTGAATAATAATTGGTAACATAGACATACCCATTGGATGAATCATATGCTACTCCAATTGGGTCTGTTCCAACAGCAATAGTTGCAATAACAGTATTAGTTGCCCCGTTTATCACTGAAACATTGTTTGAATATTCATTGGTAACATAGACATACCCATTGGATGAATCATATGCTACTCCCACTGGCTCATATCCAACAGTAATATTTGCAATAACAGTATTAGTTGCCCCATTTATCACTGAAACATGGTCTAAACCATCTATGGCAACATAAATATACCCATTAGAAGGATCATATGCTATTCCATTTGGTCCTAATCCAACAGTAATATTTGCAATAACAGTATTAGTTGCCCCATTTATCACTGAAACATAGTCTAAACCATAATTGGTAACATAGACATACCCATTGGATGAATCATATGCTACTCCCACTGGCCAAACCCCAACAGGAATAGTTGCAATAACAGTATTAGTTGCCCCGTTTATCACTGAAACACTGTTACTGTTTGGGCCATAATTGGCAACATAAATATACCCATTAGAAGGATCATATGCTACTGCATCTGGATATGATCCAACAGCAATACTTGCAATAACGGTATTAGTTGCCCCGTTTATCACTGAAACATTGTTTGAATAATAATTGGTAACATAGACATACCCATTGGATGAATCATATGCTACTCCAGTTGGTCCTAATCCAACACTTATATTTGCAATAACAGTAATGTTTGAACTATTGTTAACTGGGGCGATGCGTGAATTTGTAATGGATATATTTCCTGATTTATCACCTGAGGAGATAGATTTTTCGGATCCAGACCCATAAACCATAACTGAAAATCCATAGACCAAAAACAAAAGTACTATTGAAACGGCCACTATCTTCATTAATTCACTTCTTTTATACATCATTTCACTCTCCTTATTAATATATAGGCCTAATTTAACATGAAAAAATTCCTATATATGTTTTTCCAATAAAAATACACAGTGTGGAGTTTGAAATGCTTTTATTAAATAGAAGAAAGCCCTTTTCAATATGTGGCAGATACCTCATTGGCAAACTTTCACTCAAGGAGGCATGAATAATATGAAAGATCTAGATAAAATACTTTTAGAAGTAATGATAAAGACTGTGAAGTTTTTTGGTAAAATCATTGCAATTGCTTTTGTTCTTTTTGGAATGGCAATGATATTTTTTATTAATTATAATCTATACTTTTTAAAAAGAAAACAAAGAGTATGTATTATTAATTTTTTATTATTAAGACATTTTTTCTTTTTTTAGACTAAAACCCCTTTTTGATAGGGTTTTTGAAGGTATTGAGGCTCATAGGGGAAAAATACCTATCAAAGGCATATATCTTAAATACCCCTACCTAAAGAAGGGATAAAATCAATAATTTTGAATTTACAAAAGGTACATTTTGTCAATCATTTTATTAGGGATCCTTGATCTTTTCTTTTTTAAATTTAAAAAAGATGAAGTGATTATATATTTGTAAAAGGTATTGAAATGTATATAATTATCCATTTTAATTTATAAAATTTATATTTTTTGTAAAAAATTTAAATTGATCATTAAAACAATAAATTACATCTTGACCATAAAATAAATGAGAGGAAGGATATTAATGAAATGAATTAAATGAAAAAATGAACGCTTTTTTGAATTTTCAAATGATGAAAGATGTATAACGTTCAAAGTGCTATAATCTAGAAATACTGCAATCTAGAACTAATAAGTGCGTAAAACTAGGTAACATTAGAGGACTTAACGCGAAAAATATGAAAAAGTTGAAATAACAGGTTAATTATTTTTAAATGATGGGAGTCATCGGTAATTTATTAATATTTTGTAGAGAGGGCGGACGATTTATGGGGAAAATTAAGTTAATTTTAAAGAAATATTTTGTGTGCCTTGGATATGGCGGTTATTCCATGAAGCTACATGAGGGAGGGATGAGTGATATATGAGGTTTTCTAAGGGGATCATTGATGCACCGGAACTTGAGGAATTAAAAGTCATAATTGGATGGGACGAGATTTCAGAGAAAGTGATTAAAGAATGAAATATTTTGAAAGGTCAATGTTGCTTGAGGGGATGTTATGACTAAATTAAAAAATTCAGATGATTTTATCAATAAAATTTTAAAAAAGGTTACATCTTTTAGCCAAGATGAGACAAATATCACTCCAATTGAGAAGGTTTCAAAAGACGTATACCGTATTATGAAGGAAATAGCTGATAATCGTGGAAGGGGAAATAGTCTCAGAGTAACAGATCTCTGCAATCCCATGCAGGCCTTTTATGATATTACCAAACCAAACATACAAAATCCAGATGAGCTCACAAAGAAATTTAGATATGGGAAGTTTATCGAAGGGAGGGTAAATGTCATATTATCGAGGGAAGAAGGTTATGTCCCTCCGCAAGGTAACGTTAATGGAACGAATGTTGAAATGGCAGATGTTAATGGCAAGATAGATTTCAGAATTAGGGAAAAAATAATAGAATTTAAGACTTCGGAATATGATATTCCTGATAAAGACGTCCTATTTACAAAAAATCCTCAGGATTTGGAGCAACTTTTGCTCTATATATTGTTTACGGATCGAACTAATGAGGAACATACTCTACTTTACCTTACCGGGAGGCATCCCAATTTAAAACCGAGGGAATTCAGGGTCAAGATAAAAGATAAGGAAAAAATAATTTCGTATTTCAAGTCAAGGCACGATAAATTAAAAAAAGCGATTGAAACTAGGAATTCTCAAGGATTAGGTAAATGTAGATACTTTAATGCTACGTGTAAATTTAAATTGGAAGGCTTGTGTAACTGCGATAATGAGGAAGACATTGATATAAGCGAAATAAAAAATAATGTATTTGTAGAATTAGTTGAGGATGGCATAGGAAATAAACTTGCTAATGCCCAACTGATTCAGAATTATGAAAAATCAATAGGGATTTGGGATATTTTAACACCAAGAAAATGGTTAATGAAGATTAAGCATCCATACGATTATGATGATTGGGAAGACGACGATGAATACAAATATGAGCTTAGGAAAGAAATTGAAAAAGAACTAGTTGAAGAAGGAAGACTAACGAAAGATAGATTGTCAGTTGATATACCAGAAATAAAGGATCAATTATTTCTACAAATACTTTCTGGTGATCCTGCCACTAACGAATCTCACAGCGAAAAATATCCAATTTTGATTAGAGTCCAAGATGATAATCCTAAAAATCCCCTAAACTATTATTACATAGCCCAAATTGGACTTGCTTGTGCCCTTTCGAATAATAACACAGGATATGTATTTGTATTCTACAGAAATCCTGAAGTAGGTACGCTCTATAAAATTAAATTTTCAAAACTAGGTGACATAAAACAAGAAGCCCTGAATATCATAAATGAGACTGTTAGATCGGCTAAGGAAAAAAAATTTACACCAAATTCACCATTTTTCAATTTGCCTTTTTGCCCTAAAGTTGTTACAATTAATTGCAATAAATGTGTTTTTTGCAAAGATTTTTTTGACCACGTTATATCTTGATTTTTGGAGGTAATTTATTATCACGTTTTATGTTCCGTATGATGTATAACATACATTAAACAACTTTGTGAAAACTTTTGGATAGAATAAATTTCGTTAAAATATGACATTTTGTTTAAAAAAACAAAAGTATTAATAAAAAAATTGAGTTCTATAATATAAGGTCCATAAAATCGCTAATATATTTGAACATAATGCAATCAAACACATAAGAGGGAAAAAATAAAAAAATGGGGGATTGGGTTTCCTCATAATTAGTAAACGTAAAATGGTATTTATATTTATCTATTTTGATTTATAAAATTTATAATTTTTATAAAGGTTATAAATTATGTCATTAAAATTCAAATTTTAATGACATTACTAAATAGAAAATAAAAAAGACAAATAATGAACATTTTTTCTATAAAGAAAGGTTGATAAAATGTTCAAAAAAGAGATGGAGTGTATTTTATCTCTATTTATGTGAAGATAATGAACTTAAGAATGAGAAGGAAAAGGCAATTTATTCAGAGTATGATGAAAAAAGGATAGAATATGATGAATTTAAAGAAAGGCTAGAGAAAGCTGGAAGGATTCTAATAATATCAAATCTTAACAAAGATTGCAAGGAAATATTTGAGGTGTAAAAAAGGAAAATATTCTTGAAAAGCACTATGATATTGTAAAGAACATGCTTAAGGCAAACATATTGTATTTAAGGGATGATTATTCGGTATTTGACCATATATTTGTGGCATTTCTATCTTTTTATGGATATTACAAGATAAAAAACATACTAAAGGAGAGATCACTTTTGGATAAAATATCACCAATGGATGTTTTAGAAAGATTTTCTACTGTATATATAATAGAAGATGAAAATAGAAAAATAATCACAGAGGTATCAAAGAAGGTTAAGGAACTTGATGAAAAATTAAGAACAAATATATTCCCTAAAAATCGGAGTTAAGGCTTAAATTATTTTATTTTAGCCTATGCCAGAATAATCAATATCATTAAATAAAGATAATAAATTAAAGTTAAATTCCTAACAGCTGTTAATTTAGAGAATTATTCAAAATATCTTTCGACCACCTACATAGGTTTCTTTTACTTTTATATCTTTTACTTTTTCAATACCTATTTTTAAGGGATTTTTGTCTAATACAATGAAATCTGCATAATTGCCTACATGAAGAGATCCAACTTTCCATTCGTTAAGTGCTATAGCAGATCCCTTTGTGTAGCAATGTAAGGCTTCTTGTATGGTAAGTTCTTGATCTGTAGAATATTTCGAAAGGGGTATATTTTCATTTTTACCCCTCGTAACTGCAGAATAGATTCCAAGAAAAGGATTAATTGGTTCTACTGGAGAATCGGAAGAAAATGCAACATTTAGACCTTTTTTGAGTAAGTCTTTAAATCTGTAAATCCAAGGAGCCCTTTCTATCCCCAACCTCTCAAGTGTCCAAAAATCTGTGTGAATAAAATGAGGTTGAACCACCATATTAATCCCTCCCAACTTTTCCAATTGATCATCTCTGATAACTGAACAGTGCTCGATTCTATGACCAAGCCCAAGATCTTTTAAGGTTTCTATTGCAAGATCAAAGCCAAGATCGCCTATTGCATGGATAGCAACATATTTTCCGGCACTTTCACATTTTTTAGAATAGCTTTTCAAAAGGTGTAAAGGAGTGGCCTGTTCTCCATATGAATCAAAGTCATTATACTTTTTTGAAAGTAAGGCCGTACGAGAACCAAGGGAACCATCAGTGAAGAGCTTGATCCCTTTTAGCTTCAAATATTCCGTATCCTTAAAATTCTTTAGACTATCAAAACTATCAGGATTCACATAAACATTAATTCTGATGAACAATCTTCCCTCTTTATCCATTTCCCTTAAAATATCAAAAATTTCGTAGTCGCAGGATACAAATCCTATCGATGTTATTCCTTGTTTTGTCAAATAATCAATTGCATCAGCTATATACTTTGACTTTGTCTCCTTTGTTATCATTCCATTGAAAATTGTTCTTGCATATTCCATATCCTTTTCCATTAAAATTCCGTTTTCGCTCTCCTTTTTTAACATATCAAGCAAATAACTGTTTACAAGTGCTGAATGTCCATCAACCCTGGAAAGAAAGACAGGTCTATTCGAAACTATATCATCTATATCTTTTTTTTCGGGCCATCTTTTTTCTTCAAACAATTCCTGATCCCATCCCCACCCAATAATTGGTCCAATAGTTTTTGTGGCGAAATTCATTAATTTTTCTCTCATTTCTTTTATGGATTTTATACCTCTTAGGTCGAGATTATTTAGAAATATTCCAGTTTCATCAAGATGCATATGTGCATCTATAAATCCCGGTAGTACTGTAGAACCATTAAGATCGATTATTTTATCACTTATTTTTCGAGCATTTTCATTATTTCCAATAAAAATTATAATTTCATTTTCAATAACCATTGCAGATGTTTTCACCACATCTGGAAAAAATTCAGCATATATTTCACCATTCACGAATCCGATTTTCATAATCTCAGTCACCTTTTTAATTTATCTAAGAATTTTGCATATATAAATTTTAGGATCTCTCAAAGATTGATGAAATGTTTTAAGGATTTTATCCTCTTAACATTTCATCACACTTTTACCATAAATAACATAATAAAAAATAAAAAGTAGTAAGAAAAACAAAATATTTATACGTATATGTCAGCTTCTTCTTCTGGAGCTTCTGGAAGTCTAGATATTATTGCAATAAAATAAAATGTAATTGAAAGTAAAATTATAACAATAAAATCATATGGAAAAGTAATAAGTCCTGTTCCCCCAAAATCCTTTTCACCAAGATAGCTTATTAATGCCAATACTAGCATGAAAGCAATATACCAAGCACCATTTAGCCATCCACCAATCCCTTTTTCTTTTCTTGAGTAATAAACTAGGATTAAAGATAAAATTGCAACAATTGGGGCAGCATATAAAGTATAAGGAAATCCAGTCCAGTAAAAAATGAGACCACTTACAATCATAGCAATTGGCCCGATAATATATAAATGAAGCCATTCTTTTTTCTTCATTTCTGGATTATCTCTCGATAATATACCTCCAAGTGCAGCCGGGGCACTGATATATGTTATTGCAGAAAGAGAAACATATAAAATAACAGCTTGTGGATATAGAGGGACAATGAATAAAAATGCGACTCCCGCAATAAATGAAACGAGGATTCCCCATGGCATGGATCCTGTTTTAGGATTTACCCTCAAGAATATTTTAGGTAAATATTTTGTTTTTGCTGCACCATAAAACGTTCTTACAGTTTCACCCATAACACTAAGATTAACTGCCTGAGGGGATAATATTCCATCAATTATGAATAAATATGCAAGCCAAGCAAGACCTAAAGAAAAGGCCAATGTGGTAAATGGACCACTTATCATTGAAACCCCAGCCCAATCTCCAGGTGTTAAAATAATTCCACTTTGTGCCGCTAACGGGGCAAGTTTATCCCAGCGTATCGCCCCTACTACCGCTATCACAATCACAAGATAAATCACTAATGTTAGAAACCAACCAACATACTCTACTTTGTTGAGAACTTTAATATTTTTTGCCTCTCCCGCATAAACAACTGTCTTTCTAAAGCCAATGTAAGCAAATATAGTCATAGCTGAAGCTGTAAAAATACCTGATATTCCTTTTGGTAGGTATGCAATTCCTGGAGCAGTAAAGTTTGTTGGAGACCAAAAACTAATCATTACTAACCCAAAAAGGGCTACTATTATTACCTTTGTTACTGTAAGGATAAAATTAGTGCCAGCAAGATATTTGACCCCTATATATATTATAAACATGATTATTGCAATTATTGCAACTTCCATGATATAACCTGCAATAGTTGGAGTACCTTTATATATAAATATTGGCCACAGTACATTCAAGTAAATTGTAGTTGCTTCAGCTTCAACTGGGAGAGTCATTAAATCTACAATAATCGAGCTCATAGCAGTAGCAAAAGAAGTCAGTCCCCCATGAGAATAATAAGGATAACGTGTCAAACCACTTGTTATGGGATACCTTTCTATAAGCCTATTATAAACCAAAATTAATGGAAGAACCAAAAAACCTCCTATTAACCAGGGAATGAATATATATGGTCCTGCATATGCCATAGTAGAAAACGGAAGAATGAGAATACCAGACCCAATCATAGCACCTACATTAAGCATTACCATAGGCCAAAAACCAATCTCTTTCTTTAAATATTTACTATCCTGTGGTCCAGGTTTTGTTTCCATTAAAAATACATGATAGTGGATATATTTAAATATTTTCATCACACTTATTCAAAGAAAAAGATTTTTAAATTATTAAATAATCTTGACAAAAAATACATTTTGTCAATCATTTTATCATGGATCCTTGGGGGTATTTATATACCTTAAGGGGAATTTTCTAAGGCAAAAAGATAGAAAAATATTTAAATTTGTAAGTAATGACAATCATTATGAATAATATAGTCCCTGTTCCTAAAAATTGGAAAATACAAAGTACCCAGAGGAAAATACCCATCGAGTTTTTTAGTGAGGATGAAATTTTCAGAATGCAAGAATACATTAAAAATAAGATCAAGGAAAATAAGAAAAGGGCAGATTACCATAAAAGGTATTTTTTATTGTTCAAAACAATGTTATGGACTGGAGCTAGGATTGATGAAATATTAGCACTTAGACCTATGGATATTCATTTAGATATCAATACCATAGACCTCATTACCCTGAAAAAGAAAAAGACATCAATGAGAACTATTCCATTGCACAGGGAGCTAAAAGATGCTATTATGTCTTATTTTATTGAATTCCATATCGATGTTAAATCCCAAGAAAAACTATTTCCCATGACAAGGCAGGCTGTAGATTTGTATTTGAAAAGAATGCAAAAACAATTAGGCTTTAATATCCATGCACATAAGTTTAGGCACACTTTCGGTGTTAAGGCTATCCTTAACCATGTTCCCTTATCAGTTTTACAGGAATGGCTTGGACATTCGAGCATATTCACAACAAGTATTTACACTCAGATTACTGGCATAGATACAAGCCAGTTTATGAACCAGATACAATAATTATTAGAAAAGTATATAATAATGTAAAATAATTAAAGATCATAAAAAAATGGTGGGAAAATATGAATAAATTATATTATGGTGATAATTTAGATATTTTAAGAAAATACATTCCAGATAATAGTATAGATCTAATTTACTTAGATCCCCCATTTAATTCTAAAGCTAATTATAATATTATTTTTAAAGAAGAAAATGGCACTAGGCCTATTTCACAAATTAAAGCATTTTCGGATTTTTGGCATTGGGATGAGAATGCACAAAAAACATATCAAGAACTAATGAATAATCCCAGAACTCCTGAAAAATTAAAAAAACTTTTATCTTCTTTTGAAAATTTTTTAGGGCATAATGATGTTTTTGCATATTTAGTAATGATATCTATAAGATTAATAGAATTACATAGGGTCTTAAAAGATACAGGATCTTTATATCTTCATTGCGATCCTACTATTAGTCATTATATAAAATTAGTTTTGGATGCTATTTTTTCTCCAAAAAACTTCAGAAATGAAATAGTATGGTGTTATTCTACAAGTGGGCGCAGTAAAAAGTCTTTTTCAAAAAAACACGATATTATTTTGTTTTATTCAAAAACCAATAAATACTATTGGAATGCCAAAGCAAGAATACCATATTCTTTAGAATATATTAAATCCCATTTTACAGATAAAGACGATAAAGGCAATATTTGCAGAAAAAGATTTGATGCAGGAAAATGGAGAATATATTATCCAGAAGAGGGTATGATACCGAATGATTGGTGGAATATTCCCTACGTTAATTCAATGGCAAAAGAAAGATTAGGTTATCCTACTCAAAAACCTTTAGAATTATTAGAAAGAATAATAAAAGCATCTTCTAAAGAGGGCGATTTAGTTTTAGATCCTTTCTGTGGGTGCGGAACTACCTTAGATGCCTCTGAAAAGTTGCATAGAAATTGGATAGGCATTGATATAACTCATATTGCTATTAATGTAATTAAAAAAAGATTAAAAGAAAGATATCCTAATGTACAATTTGAAGTAATAGGAGAGCCAAAAGATTTAGAAAGTGCTAGATCATTAGCACAACAAGATAGATTCCAATTTCAGTTATGGGTTCTTTCATTAATTGGTGCTACACCTTCGGAAAAGATGATATCGGATAAAGGAATTGATGGAATATTTTATAATGTATGGCTTAATAAAAAATATTATGGTATAGTTCAAGTAAAAAGTGGGCATGTTGGTGCTAAAGATATTAGGGATTTTAAAGGAACTATGAAAAGGGAAAAAGCTGATTATGGAATATTTATTACTTTACAACCACCTACAAGAGATATGAAAGAAGAGGCAATATCTGAAGGATATTTTAATACTGAATATGAAAAAGATATTCCACGAATACAAATAATAACTATTGAAGATTTATTAAAAGGCATTGAGGTAAAACTTCCTGCACCACCTAATATTTATAATGTTGCACAAAGAGGTAAAAAAGAGGGTAAGAATACAAAACAGATAATTTTAAGTGATTTAGATGAAAAATAATAACAAGTGGTTAAGCCACTCATCAATCTTTATCACATCAATTTATACGGATGTTACAGGAATGGATACGAGCCAGTTCATGAATCAGATACAATAGAAAAAGATATTTTTTGAATAAATATCAATCTCGATAGCCCCAAACAATAATTTCACAGAACCCATTTATCAGATTATTGCCCCATAATATTTAAATATTGGAAACTAATGAGTTATTATGGCTGTACAAGATTATTATTACAAAAAATTTTTGAGTTGGCAACAGCAGGGAAACGGTGATTACAGAGAATATTTCAAAAGGCTTGGTGCTACTCAATTTGAAAAAAGACAAAGATTGGCCTCAGAATTTAGGGGAGACTGGAAAAACGGCTTTTCAGAAGTGTGTCAATACCTTCAACAAGTTGCAAAGGGAGAAGAACAAGAACCCATAACGTCTATCATTAAAGGTATTACTAACCCAGAATGGGATATTATGCAAATTATTATAGGTGCGACACTGGATGCTTGCGGTTACACCAGCACTGGCAACTCACTTATAGAGTGGGCTATAATTGGTCTGATAGTCGTTTCTCTCCTAGCTCTCCTTGGCAGTTTGAGTAAGAATAAATAATTGGGGATCAAATAGAGCTTAACATGTGTGTCATATGTTAGATAGAAGAAGACTCTTGTTGCTAGAAGACAATGAGGCGTCAAAAGAAGTTATTGAGATATTGCAAAGTTCTCTTGGCCTGGTAAGAATATTAGTATGCTTGGCATTTTGTGATGAAACTAGAGGATTCCAAGTCCTTACGGATACTCTAGATTCTGTTAAAAAGGTGGCAGCCGGGTTATATGCAACGGAATCAAAGATCAATTATCCCATAGCTAATTACTCTAGGTATTTGTTTTCATTTCAGCAATTTTTCCATAGTTCGTATAGGGCAAGGCAGGGGAATGTGCTGGAAGAAATAATAAGAAAGACGCTTAAAAAGGCTGGCGCAACAGTTTTTGAAAAAAGAGAACACAAAAATACACTACAAAATATTATTGGAATTGACACTACAAGCGGTCATGATGTAGACGTGCTTGCTGCCAAAGACAATAGTTTTCTTCTGATTCAAGTAAGATCGAGAGATGATACCGGTGGCACTACTGCTAAAGGCTCCTTGGTTGAGCTACTAGCAGATTTTTTACAGCATGAAAGGGAACCCGAATTTAATCTATACTATGTTATTTATGTCTGGGAACCCCTTCAGGAGGAACAAAAGCAATCTTTAGTTAACAAATGTCAGTCGCAACTTGAAAGGGTAATAACACTTCAGGATGATTTTGCAGAGACCCTTTACAACGGTGGTATCGTAGATCTTAGATCAAATACACACCTACAGTTAGTTTATGGTACTGACAAATTTTCAGAGCTTATCTCTAACTTTACAAATAACAGAGGGGCTACAGATTTACTTAGGGAAGAACTATCTCTACTCAATAACTGGGACGATATGTGGCTATCCTATGCAATGGTTTCTCTTGAGCTTGAAAATATGAAGATTCACAACAAATTTAATTTTAAAATCCTTGAGGAAAAGCTCTCTAAAGAAGGGTTGTCCTTTTCAAATGAAGATATAAAAAACTACAATGAGAGCAGTGAAAGATACGCATTGCAAATACTCCCGAAGTGGGTAGAGGACACATTGCCGGTTGATTCACCTTCTGAACAGCTTAACTATTTGAGGGATCTAATCCTTCTGAAAATGATTTTTAATAAAATAAATGCGAGTTGTCCAGATATTTTGAATAAAATTTATAGGCGGTGATGTAAAATGTCAGAATATTCACAAAGTAAAGTTGTAATAAATAATAAAGAGAAAGATGTGTCTTTTAGAGCTTTAGTGCATGAGATACCATCTACTAGCTATTCTACGCATGGCTCTTATTACTACCCGGCCAGATTCATACCGCAGGTGGTGAGATATGCATTAAATGAGTATACCTCACCCAATGACTGGGTGGTTGATCCGTTTGCTGGAAGTGGCACTGTCGGAATAGAATCATTGCTAACGAACAGAAATGCTTTATTATTCGATATAAACCCTATAACGAAAATATTAGTGGAGGCCAAGACCGTATTAAACCCTAACTGGGCGCTCCTTTATGAGAAATCACAAAAGCTTCTGCTCTCTAATGAAATGTTTATACCTAAATGGACACATCTGAAGTACTGGTATCCCGAGAATATATTTGAGATCTTATCCAAGATGTGGTATTATTATTACCTTGACCCTGACCCTTTAATCCTATTGGCATTGCTGAAAACAAGCAAAAAATTTTCCTATGCTGATGATCAGGTTCCTAAACTGTTTAAATCAAAAAGAAAAATAGCCTATATCGAAGAGCTTCAGATAAAGAATCTACCTTTAATTATACATAGATTTTATATGGATAGCTTGAAGCATGTCTATGAAAGGGCACTGAGTTTTTCCAGACTCTATAAAGGTGGCACTGTTGAGACTGTGATAACAAATGGCGAACCGGATTATGATTCGTATATTAGCACGGATCGTCAATTCAAACTTCTCATAACGTCACCTCCCTATGGTCAAGCCCATGAATATATTAGAAGCTTTAAGTTAGAATTAGCATGGCTAAATTATACAGATGTTCAAATTACTAACCTAAGTAAGTTAGAGATTCCGTATAATAAACCACCTAACTTTGAAGTAAATTCCGAAACTTATGAGGATTACCGTACAAAAGTACCAGAAAAAACACGAAAATTATATGAAACGTACTTTAAATCGGTATTGTACCATCTTAGTGGCTCTTCTCAATTAATTTCAAAGAGCGGTCATGCATGCATCTTCGTAGGAAATGCGACATTTTCAGGGTTAGAAATTCCTTTTTCAAAGGTATTTATAGAGCATTTATCTTCTCTTGGTTTTGAGCATGTTGTGACATTAAAGGACAAAATCACATCCAGAAAATTATTTACTGGAAGAAATAATCTTTCTCCTAATGGTATGTCTCATGAGTATCTTGTTATTCTTAAGAAGCATATTTAATATTATATCGTGAATATGAGACTATCTTATTACTGTAAATAAGATAGACCGGATTAGAAACAGTGATCTTCGCCGTATAAGGGCAACTTCTATTTTAATTACATCAATTTATACAGACATAATGTAAATGAATACGAGTCAGGTTATAAATAATAATATTAAAAATATAAATTAATTATCATCTTCTTCATTTTTCTTAAGGTTCATTGTAATAACAGAATAATTAAATTCATCGATCTTTTTTGCTAATGGTCTATTATTACTATCGTATATATATTCTTCAGGGTTTTCAATATCTATATCCATAAAACCTTCAAATGTGGCTTTCATTACTTTTAAGAACTCCACGTATAATTCAGACAAATAATCGGCCTTGTCTTCTTTCTCTTGTTTATACTTACGTTCTATATGAATTGATTTAAATTCAAATTTTTTCTCCATACAATAATTTTTTATTTTATTTCTACAATCTTCAAATTTAGAACAATTTTTATTTAAATTATCAAAAATAATATTAACTATTAAATTATCCCACATAACGAACAAATAGGGCAATTCTAAAGCCATTGCTTTAGTAGCCCCTGTAAAACCGAATTTATCATAATAGATTTTATATAATTCTTTAATATTATTAATTACATCAGAGGCATTCTCATCTTCAAGAGGAATTGTTTTAAAGGTATATCTTTGTTCTTGTAATTTTTTTATTAATTCCTTTTCTCTTTTAAAATTATTTAATTCTCCCTTATTATTTTTCAATTCTTCTTTTTCATTTTTATCTTCGAGTTTTTTAAGAATTTCGTCTTGGTGATATCTATAATAACCTATATTCCATGTTGACTGTAATAAAATATGGGCTTCATAAAAATAACCATTTTCCAATAACTTTCTGCTATTTTCAAAAAGGTAGGCTCGTGGTTCTTTTTTATAAAAATTTTTCTCTATTATTTCATTAAATATTTCCGAATCTAATTTTTCATAAACTTTATTGAGATCTTTACTCATAATTAAAGCTTAACTAAATTTTTATATTTAAAAATTTTTAGAATGATATTTTATGATTCTCACAATTTAGTTGATAAAGAAATCTAAAATTACTATAAAACTTTAATTAAAACTTTATAATTTCAATAATTTCCTTGATTTTTTCTGCGGTCTTTCTCCCTTTTTCCGTTAAATAGACTAAATTTCTTGCAGGATAAATGGAATTATCTATTCTAGTGTTTATTAATCCCAATTCCTTGCCTTTTTCAATACTTGCATAAAGCTGATGAACAGGAATCTCAGCATTATTAATTATATCTGTTATCTGCTTTTCTCCATTTTCTAA
>Ga0078972_1011727_pt1 | contig 15496 bp, 10 predicted proteins | sample YelNatPaOPGAMG01_FD_67568 | JGI IMG/M metagenome (GOLD analysis project Ga0078972, IMG submission 67568) | Hot spring thermophilic microbial communities from Obsidian Pool, Yellowstone National Park, USA - OP-RAMG-01 (SPADES assembly) (version 2) | ecosystem: Environmental > Aquatic > Thermal... | reverse complement strand
CCACATAACACCGGTAATCCAGCGGCAGACGGACAAAGTTAAATCCAAGCTCGGAAATCCACTTAAAATCTTCCTCTTTGAAAGGCGAATTGCGCGCAGCAGTAAATTTTTCAAGCAAGTTAAACCCGCGCCACTTTGAAATATCCACACCGGCAACCACCTGATTGTTTGCTGCATGCAGGATGCCAAAACAAGACGTCGCAACTACAACAGTGACCACTAACCTGAATAAACTTTTCATTGTGTTCATAACAACAAATCTAATATCAGCGAGAACTTTTTGAAGAAAAAATTGCGGATAATTTTTTCACCACAGAGAACACAGAGAAAATAAAAAGATTTAAAAAGAAAAAAATAAACCACAGAGAGCACAGAGGGAAACAAAGATATTAAAAAACAGAAAAATATAAACCACAGAGAACACAGAGAGCACAGAGACTTAAAATTAAAAAAAGGCAGAATTAAAATAAAAACCACAGAGAGCACAGAGGAAACAGGGGAAACTAAAAAAAATAGAAAAGATTTTAATTTTTCACCACAGAGAGCACAGAGGAGACAGAGGGTTAACAAGGAGATTAAAAAACAAAAAAATATACCTCAGAGGACACAGAGAAATAAAAAGGTTTAAAAAGAAAAAATTAACCACAGAGGATACAGAGGACATAGAGGACACAAAAACAAAATAAAAAAGATTTTAATTTTTTACCACAGAGAACACAGAGAACACAGAGAACACAGAGAAAATAAAGAGATTTAAAAAGAAAAAAATAAACCACAGAGAGCACAGAGGACACAGAGGTTTAACAAAGAGATTAAAAAACAAAATTAATAAACCACAGAGAACACAGAGAAAAAGAGAGGTAGAAAATATTTATAAACCACAGAGAAAACAGAGAGGAACAGAACAGAAAAATATTTTAATAAAGATTTAACCACAGAGAACACAGAGAATATAGAGAGAATAAAAAGATTCAAAAAGAAAAAATAAACCACAGAGAGCACAGAGAGACATAGAGAGATAAAATTTTTTAATAATTAATTTTTTAACCACAGAGGTCACAGAGGACACAGAGGTTTAACAAGGAGATTAAAAAACAAAAAAAATATACCACAGAGGATACAGAGAAAAACAGAGATACAAAATTTTTTTAATAATTATTTAACCCAGAGAGCACAGAGAACACAGAGAAAATAAAAAGATTTAAAAAGAAAAAAATAAACCACAGAGAGCACAGAGGGCACAGAAGGAATTAACCACAGAGAAGCACAGAGAACACAGAGAAAAATATAGAGTTTTAAGATTAGTAATACTCCTTGATTTTTGACGATCCATTTTCACTTCCTCTGTATTTAAAAATCCCGCACATCCTACTAATTCTGTTATAGTTTTTTTCAATCTCTGTGCCCTCTGTGTTCTCTGTGGTTAAAATTAAAATTTTTTTCTCTCTGTATCCTCTGTGGTTTTATTTTCTTTTGTTTTTCAATATCTTTGTTTTCCTCTGCGTTCTCTGTGCTCTCTGTGGTTTAATTTTTTTCTTCCTATTTTTTAATAAATTAATCTCTCTGTGCCTCTCTGTTCCCTCTGTGGTTTAATACTTTCTGTTAAATATTTTTTCCTCTGTACCCTCTGTGTCCTCTGCGTTCTCTGTGGTTAAAAAAATAACTTTTTTTTATTCCTCTGTTCACTCTGTGTTCTCTGTGGTTAAAAATTACTTTTGTTATTTCTCTATGTCCTCTGTGGTTTAATTTTTTCTTCCTATTTTTTTATAAATTAATCTCTCTGTGCCTCTCTGTGCCGTCTGTGGTTTAATACTTTCTGTTAAATATTTTTTAATAACTGTTTCTCTGCGTTCTCTGTGGTTTTAATCCTACCTTTCTTTTTAATTATAATTCTCTGTGTCCTCTGTGTCCTCTGTGGTTTATTTTCTTCTGTTTTTGTTTTTTGAATCTCTCTATGTCCTCTGTGGTTAAAATTAAAATTTTTATTTCTTTATGTCCACTGTGGTTAAAAAATTAACTCTTAATATTTTATTTAACCTCTGTGCTATCTATGTACTCTGTGGTTTAAATTTTTTCTTCCTATTTTTTAATAAATTGATCTTTTTGTGCTCTCTGTGTTCTCTGTGGTTTATTTTCTTCTGTTTCTGTTTTTTTAAATCTCTCTGTATTCTCTGTGGTTAATATAATTAACACCCATATAGTAATGGCAGTGTTATTTTACAGTTATAGTTACATTATTTTTGGATGGGATTGTATGGGTGGTTGAAAAGGGGTGGGTTTTAGGGCATTTTATTAGGTAATGGAAACAACCATAGAATTGGATGAGTTGCTGGTATGCAGGCTGGATACAAGGACCAAGAAGCCAGGTCCGTGTTCGGTAGTAATCTTCGGGGCAAGCGGGGATTTGACATACAGGAAACTTATTCCGGCGTTTTATCATCTTTTTGTTCAGGGGATGTTGCCGGAGCCATTTTTGATTATCGGTTTTGCCAGAAGGGATAAGACGACTGAGTCTTACCGGAACGAGTTAAAGGAGGCAGTTGCGAAAAACAGTAAACTTGGCATTGACGCTGAGAAATGGAATCAGTTTGCATCGAAGATTGTGTATTGTCGTGGGGACATCACAGACCCTGCGGCATATTTTGATTTGAAACAGATTCTGGATGAGCAGTCCGACCCGCGTCTTGCGAATAACATTCTTTATTATCTTGCCACGGCGCCGGGACAGTTTAGCGAGATAGTAGAGCATCTTACAAAGACTGGGCTTTTGAGCAAGGAGACGGAAAAGGACGAGTGGAAGAGGGTGGTAGTGGAGAAACCGTTCGGATACAGTCTTCGTTCGGCGCAGGTTTTGAACAGCGAGTTGTATAAGTATCTTCATGAGAGTCAGCTTTACCGCATCGATCATTATCTCGGGAAAGAGACGGTTCAGAATATTTTAATATTCCGGTTTGCGAACTCGATTTTTGAGAGTCTATGGGGACGTCATGCCATTGACCATGTGCAGATAATTGCCAGCGAATCACAGGGGGTAGGTTCACGCGGGGGATATTACGAAGAGGCAGGCGCATTGCGCGACATGGTTCAGAACCACATGTTGCAGCTTCTTTCGCTGACGGCGATGGAACCACCGGTAACGCTTGAATCGGAGTCCATACGCGATGAAAAGGTAAAGTTGCTGAAGTCTGTTAGGCTTTTCGACCCCGAGATGACGCCTGAATATGCAGTGCGTGGCCAGTATATTGAAGGGGTTATAAACAACGAGAAGGTAAAAGCTTACCGCGCTGAGGAAAAGGTGAGTCCGCGTTCGAATGTGGAGACGTATGTGGCGATGCGGCTTTATATTGATAACTGGCGATGGTCGGGGGTGCCGTTTTTCTTGCGGACGGGAAAGAGACTGCCGATGAACGTAAGCGACATCCGTATTCAGTTCAATCGCACGCCGAATGTGTTGTTTGCGGCGCAGTGCGGCGAACGGCTGGATGCAAATTCGCTGACAATACGGCTTCAGCCTGATGAAGGCATTACATTGAAAATCAACGCAAAGGAACCGGGGGCGAATGTGGTGGTGAGACCGGTGCGGATGCGTTTCAGTTATCATTCGGAATTCAAGGCATACACGCCTGAGGCTTACGAGAGGTTGCTGCTGGATGCCATTGCCGGCGACCCGACGCTATTTATACGGAGCGATGAGGTAGAGATGGCATGGAGGATAATTGACCCAGTCCGTATGTATTGGGAAAACCGACCGCTTACAGAGGAGGAGTTTTATCCTGCTGGAACGTGGGGTCCGCCGTGCGCAGATAAACTGATTAGCAAGACCGGCAGAAAATGGAGAAATCCTGACCCACCGGAGACTTTGCATAAATAAAACAGGAACGGGATTCTTCTTTTGCAGCTGTGAGTAATTGCGGGGAAAATTTAGCAGGAACAGGTGCGTTGTTGCGCGCCGGCATAAATATCCTTGTCTTTGGCGATTACAGCCGGATGTTGAGTCATGTGGCACGGCGTTGGACAGCAATGCTGAAGTCTGCTAAACAAAAACCGGTTGGTGTGGCTATTTCTGGCGGACGTTCAGCAGGGGATTTGTTTAAAGCCGTTGTGTCCGAAACGCTTAATGAAATAGTGAAGGATGGAAGGATTTCTGAGGCTCTGAAACGGACGCATTTTTTCTGGGCTGATGAGCGGTGTGTTCCGCCTGATGAGGAGGCAAGCAACTTTCTGATTGCAAACCGGAATCTGTTCCAGCCTTTGAAAATAAAGTCGCCGAACATTCACAGGATTCGCGGCGAGATAAATCCGGAGTTAGCAGCGAAACAGGCGGAGGATGAATTGCTTGGGCTGGGGTTAGACGAGTCGGATGGCATACCTGTTCTTGACCTTGTAATCCTCGGGATGGGGGAAGACGGACATGTGGCTTCGCTGTTTCCGGGCGAATTAAAAAACGATCCGGACGTGATAAATTCCCCGCAGATTTACCGTCCTGTTGTAGCGCCGAAACCGCCGCCACAGAGGGTTACGTTGAATTATAAACCAATTATAAAGGCAAAAAGGGTCTGGGTTGTGATTACAGGGGAAAACAAACAGCAGGCGCTTTCGGATTCGCTGCCGCCTGCGTTCAGAACGCCGTTAGGCGTTATTCTAAAGAGCAGGAGACAGACTCACATTTTTTATCATCAGGCGTAGCAGATAGTGTGGATAGAGTGAACGGGGTTTAGTTGGAAAAGGATGGTTTAGCGTGGTTTTATTTTTCGGTTTCTGATTTGTATTTAAAGTGCTTGTGGGTAAAGAGATAGACGCCGCGGTCTTCGGAGGTTACGAGCAAGCCTTCGTCTGTGAAACAGCAGCCTTCTATGTGTTCATTTTTGAATTTAACATGAAATGGTTTAACCTTGCCTGCGGCTGAAACATCGCCATCAATTTTAAAAGAATAAACGCCGTTTTTTGCGGTCATGGCAAGCAATGAACCGTCGGGCGAGATGTCCGCACCTGTAACCGGGGATGTGACCGGAAGGGTAACAACAAACTGCAGTTTTATCGGGTTATTGGTGTCGTTTAGGCTGAACTTGTAAATTGCTGCTGGTGCGTCGTTAAAGACTTTGGAAATTACGTAAGCGTCGCCCTTCCAGATGAAGAGAGACTCGCAGTCAAACGGTTTATCGGGGAACGTCAGACGCCATGAACGGTCAACACTGACGATGCCAGATTTTTTTGAGGGGTCGGGTTCTTTGATTCTGTAAACAGCGAGAATAGCGCGTCTGGCGTAGTTATTTCCGATGTCGCCGATGTAAAGGTTGCCGGAGTCGTCGCGCGCAATGTCTTCCCAGTCAATTAATGCTGCTCCTGTTATAACGAACTGGGCGTGAGTTTTCCCGGTTTTATCGATTGCGTAAAGGATGGGACGTCCGCCATCGTTGTGAGTCCAGAAGAGGTTTGTGTCGTATCCGCATGTTATGACGCCTGAACTTTCTTTTATTGCGGGATTAGAGATGTAGCCGGTCTGGAAAAGGTGTTTATCCAGAGACTTTGGGAAATCAGTCTGTGCTATTGCCGGCAAAGGTCTGAGGATGCATAGACCAAACGCCAAAATTAAACCGATAACAATTTTTTTCATAGTCCCTCAATATGAAAACTAACGGAAATATGGTAAAATTTACAGTAATATTTTTGAGAGAATGAATTGTGGATCTGAAAAAAACGAGTGCAGCGCATGTGGTTTAAAGGTCTCTGAGACTAACCGCGGCAGAAGTCGGGTTGTTCTTAACGTAAAGGGGATGAATTGCCAGAACTGCGCAAGAAAGGTCAGAGAAACCATTTCCGCTTTTGGCGCTGTTGAGAGGGTTGAGGTTGATTTGTCCGGCGGGACAGCGACCATTTACTGGCGCAGGGGTCTTTCGGGCGATGTGAACGAAATTATTGAAGCGCTGAAAAAAGCCGGTTATCCGTCAAGTGAAGTCCAACGGGAAGACGTGGAGTTGCATGAACACGGTTCAGAGGAGGCTGTCTCGGGATGGAAGGCTAATATTGTTATTGGACTTTTGGTGTTTATTCCGCTGATGATTGGCGAATGGGTTCTGAAAGTCCATAGTGAGCCGTGGTTCAGGTGGACTTCTTTTGCTGGGGCGTTGATTGTTCAGGTGGTTTGCGGAAGGAGGTTTTATGCGGGGGCGTGGAGGCAGTTGCGCCGATTCTCTGCAAACATGGACACGCTTGTGGCGCTGGGGTCGAGCGCTGCTTTTGGTTACAGCGTATGGGCTATTCTTACAAACCAGTCTCATCTCTATTTTATGGAAGCAGTTGGCATCATCACCCTAATAAGTATAGGACATTGGCTTGAAGAACGTATGAGTCTTAAAGCCGGCGCTGCGTTGCGTGAGTTGATGAACCTTGCTCCGTCAAAGGCGCGACTGCTGATTGACAATGTTGAGACTGAAGTGCCTGTAAGCCAGCTTAAACCGGGCGATCTTGTGGTAATAAAACCCGGCGACCACACACCGACAGACGGGACTGTGATTGAAGGGGTTGCGTATGTGGATGAGTCGATGCTGACTGGGGAGTCTTTGCCTGTTGAGAAGAAAGCCGGTTCAAAGGTTTTTGCGGGGACAATTAATCAGGACGGCGTTGCGGTTGTGAGGGTCGAAGCCATCGGCGAAGAAACAGCGTTGTGGCGGATAATCGAACTTGTCCGCAAGGCGCAGGAAAGCCGGGCGGAGATACAGCGTCTTGCAGACAAGGTCAGCAATGTATTTGTGCCAGTTGTGATAATTGTGGCAATTGCCGCGGGTTTGTGGTGGGGACTTGATTACGAATCGGCGAAGAATGTCCACCGGACTCTTTCCGCGTATCTCTGGCAAACAGGTATTCCGCAGAATCCGTTTGCGGCTGCGTTGATTCATGTTGCGGCTGTGCTGATTATTGCGTGCCCGTGCGCGATGGGTCTTGCAACGCCGGCTGCATTGATGGCAGGTACGAGCGCAGCAGCCAGACGCGGCATCCTGATACGCGACAGCGCCGCCCTTGAAAAAACAGGAAAAATTACCTGCATCGTGTTCGATAAAACCGGCACATTGACCGAAGGCAGACTCTCGGTTTCGTCCATGGCGGATGTCAAGAGTAGCAGGACGCCTGACAATGAAATACTCCGAATTGCGCTGAAGATGACCTGCGCATCGAATCATCCTGTGTCGCGCGCAATCTGCGCTGAGATTCGGAAAATCCTTAAGGACGCAGAGAGCGTAACGGCGGATTCAGTTTTCAGTGGAAACGGATGGCGCGAGCTCCGCGGTCAGGGAATCGAGATGGAATCCGGAGGGGAGCGAGGTCGTCCGGGAACAGTCTATCGGCTTGGTTCATTTAAATGGCTGGAGTCGTGCGGGGTAAAAATTCCGGATGAGGTAAAAATGATTTTAAAAGACGGTGGCATAACCGTTGGGTTGTCGGCAAACATCGAACTCATCGCATATTTTCTGCTCGAAGACACTTTAAAACAGGGGATTCGCGAGGTGATATCCAGACTCGAAAAGGATGGTCTAAAGGTCTATATGGTGACTGGGGATAACATAAATTCGGCGCGTAAGATTGCCGCTCAGACAGGTATAAGAACTGAAAACGTGTTTGCCGAGGTTAAACCGGATGAGAAACCGGAAATCATAAAATCGCTTCAGGCAAGGGGTGAGCGTGTAGCGTTTGTTGGTGATGGTATAAACGACGCGCCTGCGCTTGAGACGGCGAATCTTGGGATAGCTGTGAGTCAGGCAAGTGATATTGCGCGCGAGGCGGCGGACATTATCCTTCTCAAATCCGACGTCCACGCCATTCCGGAGGCTCTTGGACTTGCGCGCGCCACTTTGCGGACAATCAGGCAGAATCTGTTCTGGGCGTTTTTTTACAATGCTGCCGCTGTGCCGCTTGCGGCTCTTGGTTTTTTAAGTCCGATAGTTTGTGCGGCGGCGATGGGTGTTTCCGATGTTATCGTAATCGGCAACGCATTAAGGTTAAACATGTGGAAATACAAAGGGTAACTGCCCATAATTGCAGCAAAAAAGGATGAGCAAGGAAAGACAGAATAACTGCGATTTAACACTCGAAGAATCGTTCAGGGCTAAACCGCGTTCGACAATTGAAATCGAAAAGCGCATTGCCCGTTACCTGTACCCGTATAAATGGATGGCAGTAGGGACGGTTGCTTGTGCGCTACTGTCGCTTGGGTTTTCGTTTGCTTATCCGAGGCTCACACATCTTTTGATTGACGAGGTAATCGGGAAACAACGCAAGGAACTTCTTCTTGCATCTTTGATATTGCTTGTCCTTGCGTTTTTGTTCCGCGACCTTTTTAACCATTTGCGGATTAAAATAAACAACACACTCGAGCAGAATGTGATTTTTGACATTCGTCGTCAGTTGTTCGCGCGGTTGCAGAGGTTGCCGGTGAGTTACTTTGACCAGCGCGCAAGCGGAGACCTTATGACACGCGTGATGGAAGATGTTACCTCGGTTGAAAGGCTTCTCATAGACGGTGTAGAGCAGGGGGCTGTGGTTCTGGTAAGCATTGTCGGGGTTGTGTTTATTTTATTCTGGATGAACCCCACGCTTGCTGTGATTGCTCTGATACCGATTCCGATGCTTATTGCAGGAGCGATCTTATACACGCTTTCGGCGCATAAACGTTACCGCGCCCACAGAGAGGCGTCCAGCGCGTTGAATGCGTTGCTCATGGACGATTTGCAGGGAATCCGCCAGATTAAAGCCTTTGCACGCGAGGACTATGAAGACCGGAGGTTTGCCGAAAAGGCGTCAGACCTGCGCCGGGCTGCTCTGCGGATTATGTATGCGTGGGCAATCTATTCGCCAGCGATGAGTTTTTTCGGCGCGCTCGGTATAGCGCTTGTTTTATATTTCGGCGGCAAGCAGGTTCTTGCGAACCAGATGACGATTGGCGAACTGATGGGTTTTCTGCTGTATCTTAATCTGTTTTACGAGCCGATAGGAAGACTTCATGGATTAAATCAGATGCTTCAGGCTGCCCGGGCAGCAGGGGAGAGAATTTTCGATATCATGGATTCAAAAATCGAGGCGGAAAATCCGATGAGAACAACGCAGTTTTCCGCACCCGTAAAAGGTGAGGTTGTTTACGAAAAGATAAGTTTTGTGTACCAAAATGGGAAGGTCGCGCTGGAAGATATAAACATCCACGCAAAGCCTGGGGAAGTTGTTGCGCTTGTCGGACCGACAGGCTCCGGGAAAACCACACTTGTGAACCTGCTCCCTGCATTTTATGAACCGACCGCGGGAAAAATATCCATAGACGGCGTTGACATCGCAACGCTGAGGTTGGATGAACTGAGGTCAAAGATAAGTTTTGTGAGTCAGGAACCGTTTCTTTTTAACGGGACAATCAGGGAGAACATTCTTTATGGGAAACCCGACGCCACTGAGGAAGAATTAATTAACGCGTCTGTTGCTGCAAATTGTCATTACTTTATCGAAAACCTGCCACGTGGTTACGACACTTTTGTAGGCGAGCGGGGAATCCGTCTCAGCGTGGGCGAGAAACAGAGGGTGAGCATAGCGCGCGCCTTGCTGAAAAATGCGCCGATTTTAATCCTCGACGAAGCGACCGCAAGTGTTGATACTGCTACCGAAAAACTGATTCAGGAAGCCTTGCAAAGACTGATGAAAAACCGCACCTGTTTCGTTATAGCACACAGATTAAGCACCGTCCGCCACGCAGACCAGATAATTGTTCTTCGCAACGGACGAATCGTCGAACGCGGCTCTCACACCGACCTTATCCGCAATGGCGGACTCTACTCTGTTTTGCTGAAAATCCAGAACGCCACAACAATCGAAGAGAGTTTCGAACAACTAAGATTCGCCGGTTTGCTTGAAAATGGCGGATGAAAATAGAAAGAGATGTGGGATTAACAGGATTTGAGTTTTAACCACAGAGAACACAGAGTAAAACAGAGGAAGAAAATATCTAACAAAAAATATTAAACCACAGAGGGAACAGAGGTTTAACAAAGAGATTAAAAAACAAAATAAAAAAACACAGAGAACACAAAGAACATAGAGAAAAAAATATATTATAAAAAAAATAAATTAACCACAGAGGGCACAGAGAACACAGAGAGAAAAACACATACTATTAAAAATTTCTTTTTCTCCTTAATGCTTTCTCAATGTTTATTCATTCTTACTTTGTATCATCTATATTTTAAAAACCTACTTATTCTAACTATCCTGTTAAAAATATTTTATCTCTCTGTGTTCTTCTCTCTGTGCTCTCTGTGGTTAAAATATTAATTCTTTATTTTTTTACTCTGTGTTCTCTGTGTCCTCTGTGATTTATAAATTAATTATTAAAAATTTTATCTCTCTGTCTCTCTGTGTTCTCTGTGGGCTTGCTGATTAAAGATTCACATGGATAATTTTTGCCGGGGGGAAGCCGTTGAAATAGGTTGAAGATGCGCTACTGTATGCGCCGATGTTTTCGGAATAGACATAATCGTCAATATCCAATTCCGGCAGGTCTTCAGCGAGGGAGATTGTATCAAGACCATCGCAAGTTTGCCCAAAGACCGCAGAAATTTCCGTCGGACCCTCCTTGAACGCCTTGATTCTGTATTTGCAATGGTCAAAGATAATCCCGCTGAAGGTGTGATAGACGCTGTCGTCTATGTAGTAGCAGATCTTCCCGTCGCGCACGGTTTTCCCAATAACTTTGCATACGACAGTTGCTGCGGTTGCGACAATGAATCTGCCCGGTTCTGCAATTATCTGCATATCAGGCGGAAAGAGCCGATTAATCTCCGAATTAATTTTCTGCGCAAGTTCGGCAAACGAAGGAACATGTCGGTCGTATGGCGCCGGAAAACCACCGCCGATGTCGAGGATTCGGATTTTATAGCCGCGATCTTCGGCTTCTTTTATAACGGCATGGGCAATATTTATCGCCTGAACATAGTTTTCAAAGTTCGTGCATTGACTGCCCACGTGGAAACTTACACCTTCGACAATAAGTCCCAGACTAAAAGCTTCGAGTATAAGGTCAACCGCCTGTCCGGGGTCGGCACCAAATTTCGACGAAAGTTCAACCATCGAGCCAGTGTTCGGAACACGCAGCCGCAGGACGAGTCCAGCATGCGGGGCGTATTTCTTTATTTTATGAATCTCTGCCCGGTTATCGAAGGTAACCAACGGTTTGTATTGATCCAGTTGCTGTAATGTCTCTTTTGGTTTGATCGGGTTTGCGTAAATAATCTTGTCCCAGATAAAATCCTGCCGTTCTTTTTCCGGGAAGTCTTTTATATTTTCGTACACGATGTTGAACTCTGGCATGGATGCTACGTCGAAACTCGATCCGATTTTGAACAGAGTCCGGACGATTTCCGGCTCGGGGTTTGCCTTAACCGCGTAATAAGCCTGCACATGAGGCAGATGTTTTTTGAACTCTGCATAGTTCTGTCTTATGACCTCGTGGTCAACTATAACCAGCGGCGTTCCATGCCGCTGGGCAAGTTCCAGTAATTCGGATTTTGTCATATTGAGTCTTTCAGATATTTTGGGAATGTTCGCTTATTGTCAATAGCGTGAATTTATTATTTCTGACCATCTGCATGACTTCGTCGTAATCGAGTATAAGCGCGCGACCGCTTTCGATCGCAAGCGCCGCATATTTATGTTCCAAGCATATCTGGATAGTAGTTTTGCCGATGCACGGGATATCGAACCGCATATCGTGATTTTCCTTTGCGACCTTTATCGCAATTGCCCCTCCTTTTTCGCCGGAAAGTGTCCCACCCCGGATAAGGCACGCGTCAGTTCCTTCGAATGCCTCGACGGCAAGCACAACGCCGTCCTTAACAACCACGGATTGTCCTATATCCAGTTTTGAGACCGCCTTTGCGATTTTGAATCCGAACCGGACATCCTCTCGCTGTTCTTTGGAGAGACCTTTGCCTACGAGAAATCCGTCCGATGGCATAATCGGTTTCAGCCACGGGGTTGCCTCGATTAGTTCAATCCCCTCTTTTTTCAATTCATCCGCAATAGCCCCGAAGATGGTATGAGCGTTTTTCTCCTTCAGTCGCATTAATAGAGCCATAGCGCGTAAATCCGGACGCAGGTCAAACAGATTTTTCGGGGCAATCTGACCTACCATAACGCATTTGGTAATTCCGCGGCTTTTAAAAGTGTCAATCAACTTCCCAAGTTGCCCGACGCGCATCCAGACAATCTCATCCACAAGCTGGGCAAGTTCCGGGGATGTCTCGTTTTCAAATGCCGCCGCAACAAGCCTTCTGACGCCACCCAAGCGCGCAAGCCTCGCAAACACAAGCGGCAGCGTCCTGTTCCCCGCAATTATCCCTAATTCAGTTATTTCCTGCTCCATTTACGGGCTAATTATAAATCATCCTGTTTTTAATTTCCGCATTTTTTATCCGACCAGAAACCTTCGCGTAACTGGAAACTTGTAGAGCCATGCATTCAGAATCAGCCGCAGTGCGTTTTTTCCGCAAAGCCGCAACAATTCACGGGAAACCCTGAACATTTCGTGCCAGTAACCTTCCGAAAGTTTATAAAACGCAAGATAGGCGCGGTTTTTATACACCTTTCTCGCATGGTCGGAAAAATGATGTCCGAATTTTTCTTCTATTAGACGCATTGCACTGAACACGCCTGCGGCATTAGTGTTCACGCGCAGACCTTCCTGCGGATAAATATCCATCAGCGGTTCAGGGACGTTGAATACGCGGTTTATTTTAAAATAATCAATTAGCGAATATACAAGATAAGCATCCTCGCCGGCATTTAGTTCTTCGTTGAATCTGACGGGGCAATTTTTATGGAAAGTGGTCGCAAACGCCTGCAGGTCGAGTAGCAACTCGTCGTTTTCAAAGAATTCGCGGTCAAGATGACGGTAATGTTTTCTGATTCCCAGATGATATTCAAGTCCGCAGAAACCGAGCGGCAGACCTGTCTGTTTTGCGCGCGCTAACTGGAGTTCGAGTTTTTTTGGACGATATGCATCGTCGTCGTCCAGATAAGCAATCCATTCTCCACCAGCTGCGTTGAGTCCTAAATTTCTCGCACGGGCGGCATTTTTCGGCATCGGGTCAACCACAACGCGGACTTTTTTATCCGAAAGCATGTCCGCAAGTTCAGGAAATTTCTCCAGCCGTGAGTCCTGCGGGTTATCATCAACAACAATAATCTCGTAGTCTGAATAACTCTGATTCAGAAGGCTTTCAAGAGCCCGTCTGAATAACTTCGGTCTTAACCGTGTTGGCAATATGACGCTGATTTCCGGCATCTGCGGGACATTTTTCGGGATTTTACATCGGGTGTAAAGGTTCTTTTCCGAGCAGTCTTTTGACCAAACGCACGAACCGCCTGACCGGTTTAATCTGACGCAACCAGTCCGTGTAAATATAAAATCGTATTCTAAACTCGGCTTTGCAGAAATAAGGCTGATTGTAGCGGCGGCGGATTTTCAAAAAATTTTCGAACTGTTTTTTTAAGCCTGCATCGGTGATTGAACCGCGCCTGCGCAAAGAATACGCAAGAAGATGGTCAATCGGCTTGCATTTATAATGATGCATTGCGCGCACGAGCCATTCATAATCCATTGTATAGCGGTCATTTACATCGAGCAGCCCCACTTTTTCGAACGCTTCGCGGTGAATAAATGTGGAGGGCTGATTAATCCCTGTTCGTGTGCCGAGTAGGTCTTTTAGGTTATAATCCCATGGCGGGACAATTTGTTCGACCGAGCCATCGTAGCGCAGAATAGCCATCGCGCCGCAAAAGATTTTATAATCCGGGTTCGCCCTCGCCTGTTCAAGGAATATGCGGCATGCGTCAGGCGCAAGAAAATCGTCCGCATTAAGCCAGATAATCCATTCGCCCTTTGCCCGCAGGATTCCTTTGTTCACAGCGTCTGAAAGCCCACGGTCAGGTTCGGAGATCCATAAGATATCTTTTTGTTGTTTTAGAATATCTACCGTGCCATCCGTTGAACCGCCATCAATAACCCAGTGTTCAAGTTCATCGGGGGAAAATCCCTGTGACCGCACGGACTCTATATTTCGCAGGATATACTCTTTGCAGTTAAACGAAGGTGTTATTACGGAGAAAATCATTGCGTTATGTTACAGGATTAGCCTGATTTTTTGCAGTGGAAGATTTTGCGCCTTCGATTGCCTGTCTGTAAATTGCCACAAGTTTGCTAACAATGTTTTTCCAATTGAACTCCTCCGGCAGACTCGTTGGAACGCCGCGTTCGAAATGTTTTTTCAAATCCAGAGCCACAAGTTCTATATTATGCGATTCGGTCTTTGGCAGTTTATCGAAAGGCGGTTCAGATGTGTATGGCGCTTTCAGCAGTAGAACAGGTTTTTTTGCCGCCATTGCCTGCAGGACGCTTAAAGGCTGGGTTTCCTCCGAACTCAGAAGTGCAAACAACCGACATGCGGCATAAGCAGACGGCAACAGCGGATTTTCGTTTGTCAACCCACGCAACCAGCGACCACCATAAGCCAGATTTATCTTATGTTCCGCCTCAACCTTAGTGGCATACTCATCCCAGCCGGGCAGGACATCGCCGATTATCACAACCGGCAGTTTGACCCTGTTTGCCGCTTGAAGCAGCAGGAGTTGGTTTTTTCTCGGTTGAACAGCCCCGACCGTGAGGATAAAAGGATAATCGCCAAAGGTTTTCTGCCAAGCCTCCGGCGTAGCGTTAAAAAATGCATCGTCAATTCCGTTGGGGATGACATGAATTTTATCCGGCGAAACGCCGTGAATCATCCGAAGGGCGCGCGCGTCTGTCTGTGTAATCGTTATGATTGCAGATGCGTTTAAAATGGCGTCCTGACGCGACCTTAGCCGCAAAATCTCGGACTTCATCCATCGCCGCATTGTTGCAAGGCAAAGCGTAAGGGTGCTTGTCGGACATCCAAACAACATTGTAATTATATACGGTCTGCCCGCTGCCTTGACCAGTTCCATCACACGCGCCATATACGGTGGAAAGCCGATAAAATGATAAACATCCGCGAGCTCTTTATTTTCCGACCAGTTAAAAAGCCTGACATCGACTTCCGGCGCATACCTCTTGATAGCCTTAAAAGTATCATTAGCCTGCACCTGAAGCCCGCCTGTCATTAAACTCACAGGATATTCCGGGACTATACAAACACGCATAAAGATTAAATATCAGGTTTACAGGCAAATTCAAATGTTGTTTTTCCATGATAGCCGCAGAATTATATGAAAATTAACCACAGAGAACACAGAAAAAAAGATTTAAAAAAAGATATAAATAAAACCACAGAGGACACAGAGATCCAAAGAGTAGGAAAATATTTAAAAAAATTAAAAAATTTTTGAATATTTATAGGTATATATTTAGTCATTTAATTAAATAACTAATTGCAATGTGATTGGTGATTTGCTGATTGTTTAGTAAATCTTTGTAGTAAATTAGGAATAT
>Ga0078972_1011725_pt1 | contig 15497 bp, 15 predicted proteins | sample YelNatPaOPGAMG01_FD_67568 | JGI IMG/M metagenome (GOLD analysis project Ga0078972, IMG submission 67568) | Hot spring thermophilic microbial communities from Obsidian Pool, Yellowstone National Park, USA - OP-RAMG-01 (SPADES assembly) (version 2) | ecosystem: Environmental > Aquatic > Thermal... | reverse complement strand
CCGGGAGTATGCACTCCGAATATCTTGAGTAAGACCTCATTCCCGTCAGGGAACTGCAACGGGTTTTTTGCGGTCTGCATGCTTTACACTTGTATCTCCCTGCTTGAGTAAGACCTCATTCCCGTCAGGGAACTGCAACTAATTCCACACGTCTTTCAAAAAATTCTTTTTCCCATTTTACAATAGACCCCATTCTTGTAAGGGACTGGGCGATCAGCCGATTGCCCCTACACATTCTGCAATTAATTTTTAGGGCAATTAATTAATTGCCCCTACAGATTTTACAATTAATTTTCGGGCGATTAATCAATCGCCCCTACATATCCTGAACCTGAAACCTTGAACCTGAAACCTTTCTAACCTAAAAGAATCTTCTCTACCTCTCTTATCCTAACCCCAATTAAACCATCTCTTAAAATCTATATTTCCGAAATATTTCCATAATCGCTATTATCAACTCTCTTATGCTATCCTGTAGTTGTGATTGTTGAGGAGTTTTATGAAGGAGTTTTACGAAGGATATGGTCAACGAAGGGAAGAGAGATTCAGAAAGAAAGGAGGTGAGTATAGATGTTTGCAGAGATTCTAAAAGTGATTATAGTTGTTGCAGGGCCAGTAATAATTGATGCGATTTTTGGCAAGAAGAAATAAAGCTATCTGAACGATATACCTACCAGTGTCAGTAGTGGATTTAGTAATGTAGATGTTCTGGATCCTGTCAATCGAAGACCTGTTTTATATGTTGATTTTGGGCGGAGTTTGATATAGATAGAGACGCCTATGAGATTTTCTGTCAGGTGGACAATTCTTTTGATCGCAATAATTGGACTTATCGATTGCAAATGCTCCTCTAAGAAAGAGATCAGAGCAGGGGCAGAGAAGGCTGATAGTATAGTATTTGATCTTTCGAGATTTGACAGGGATCCGCAGGTTCAGAAGATGGTCTTCGAGACCAGATTCTCTGAGATTATAAGAAGATTCGGGGATGCAGTATTCGAGCAATCATATACACTGGAGGTATCCTCGGGGAGGCAGGGGGTAGAGATCTCGAGCAGTAGCATAATAGAACAGTCCAGGAATGGCGATTACCACATAAAGATAACCAATAGTGCTGACAGACTTATAGATATCCTCTACATCGATAAAAAATTGTATGTCAGCACCGACGGGAAGAGGTACTTTTTGCACTCCGATGACCTCACGGAGGCGAGGACAAAACGGGAGGATGTATATTCACAGGCAAATACTTTTTTTAAGACCTATGCCCGGTTTATAAAGTTTGTGCCAGACCAGGAGGTGGAGATAGATGGGGTCAGATTCATAAAGTATAAGACTGTGGTCAACCCCGATCTAAAAAAAGGGGATTCCGATAATCCCTATTCACTCACGAAGATTGATGGATACATACTCATAGACAGACGCTCAGGCGGGCTCGTGGGGGTAGACATAAAGGGGGAGATCAAATACGAGAAGGGAGACAGAGGGGCCATATCCCGATTCAGCCTCAAATCTGGCATAAAGAGGCTCTCTTCATCACCTGTTTTCAAGGTGCCTGAGGTGGGTGCAGAGGCAAAGAAATTGAGAATCGAAAAGGACCTTCTTAATAGATTAGAGAAAATGGAGGAGAGAGTTGATAACAAAGAAGAGGAAGATCAAGAAGACACTCCCCGAAAATGAGAAGATGGAGTTTTTGAGGGAGATATACAACGCCGCCCTCAATAAGAATGCTCAGGATATAGTCATTTATGATGTAAGAGGGGTGGTGTCTTATACGGATCACATTATGATCTGCACAGGAAATTCGGATAGACAGATTTGCGCCATAGCCGACGAGATAGAGAAGGTGGCTCTGAAATTCTCAGAAAAGCCTATATCTGTTGAGGGATATGAGAGGGGTTACTGGGTGATTGTGGATTTTGTGGATACGGTTATTCATATATTCCAGAGAGAACCACGGGAGTTTTACAATCTGGAGGGGCTTTTTTTAGAGGCAAAGAGGTTGAACCTCGACTCAAAAGAGCCCAGGAAGGGGAAGTGAGAATCACCATACTCTCGTTTGAGAAGGCGGGTAAGTCCCCCTATGAAGACCAGATAGAGGAATACAAAAAAAGGGTGAGGAACAGGTTCGAGATCTCCGAGAGGTTTTTGAGAGAGGATAAGCTGTCTGACACAAATGCCATCATCGCGCCATTATTAGAGGGTCTCAGAAACAGTACGGTCTGCGTCCTCGACCAGTCGGGAGAGAGTATGGACACCAATAAGTTCACGAACCTGTTATCAAGGGCAGAAGAAAAAGGGAGACAGATTGTATTCGTCATCGGACCCCATTCGGGTCTGAATAAACCAATAAGATTCAGGTATGATCATATTATCTCCCTCTCACCTATGACATTCTCCCATCAGATAGCTCGTCTACTCCTCTTTGAGCAACTCTACAGGGGCTACTCAATCATCACAGGGCACCCTTACAATAAATAATGGACAAATCAGAACTGCCAGGCAACAATTTAAAAGTAGATAAGTAATAAGTGGGAAATGGATAGGAAAAAATTCCCCTCAGTTGAGGGTTGGCTATCCAAAGATAGATAGGGTGCGTTAATCCCTTTCTAATATATGGCTGGCAATTAAATGAATCAATGGGTGGGTAATTGTTAGATATCCTCCATATAGATAAGTATTACATCTTAAACCTATAAGTTTTCAAAATCTATAAACTTTTTCGACAACTATAATTACCACACACAACTGAATCTTCAATGAACAACTGGTTTTAAAAATAACACCAGAGTTGAATTTTGTTGATAAGAGGGGCTTGTTATTGTATTTCATAAGCCATCTTCAGGAGGTATACCTATGCAGGAATTGAAGTCCGGAACGAGAGAACTTATACAGTTCTACGACTGTGATGAGATGCGTGATTATTTTCGAAAGAAGGACAAATACCTCAAGAATAAACTCACGACGGTCAGTGAGGCGGTGAAGAATCTTATCCACGACGGAGAGTACATCGCCGTTGGCGGATTTGGTGGAGTGAGAATCCCAACAGCGGTTCTGCACGAGATTGTAAGGCAGAGGAAGAAGAATTTAGGATTATCCGGGCACACAGCCACACACGACTTCCAGATACTCGTGGCAGGTGAGTGTATAAACAGGTGTGACATTGCCTATATAATAGGGCTCGAGGCGAGGGGTCTCTCCCCAAATGCGAGGAGGGCTGTGGAGACAGGGAAGATAAGGGTTGTGGAGTGGACGAATGCCGCTCTCGCCTGGAGGTATAAAGCCGCTGCTATGGGAGTCCCGTTTATCCCCGCCAGAAATATAATGGGGACCGACACCTTCAAGTATTCTGCTGCAAAGGAGATTGAGTGCCCGTATACACATAAAAAACTGGTAGCCTATCCCGCCCTTCACCCCGATGTGGGAATAATCCATGTACACCGCGCCGATATATACGGGAATTCCCAGATCGATGGAATTCAGATCGCTGACTATGAGATGTCCCGTGCCTGCAAAAAGTTGATAATTACGACCGAACAGATAGTCCCGACTGAGATGATAAGGAATGACCCGACCAGGACAATTATACCTTACTATCTGGTAGATGCCGTAATTGAAGTGCCATTTGGTTCATATCCGGGGAATATGCCCTATATGTACTACTCCGATGAGGAGCATCTGAAGGAGTGGCTTGAGGCAGAGAAGGACCCCGAGAGGTTCAAGGAGTTTCTGGACAGGAATATTTACAATGTGAAGGATTTCTACGAGTACATTGAACTGAATGGCGGTCTCAAGAAGCTACATAAACTTATGAAGATAGAGAAACTCTTAAATCAAGGGAGGTAGATTATGGCAGAGTATAATTCAATGGAACTGATGATATGTGTTGCCTCCAGGTTCCTCGAGGATGGAGCAACGGTGGTGGTCGGGACCGGTGCACCATGTGCCGCTGCTATGCTGGCTCAAAAACTTCATTCACCAAATCTGATGGCATTCTTCGAGGCAGGTGCCTTTGCCCCCATATTGCCAACAATGCCTGTATCGGTTGGTGATTCGAGGACATTTCATAAGGCACTTATGGCATCGGGTATGCTCGAGACGATGGAGTCCTGTCAGCGGGGTATGGTGGACTACTGCTTCCTTGGCGGTGCCCAGATAGATATGTACGGCAATTTAAATAGCACTATGATAGGTAACGACTATGATCACCCAAAGGTGAGATTCCCGGGCTCGGGGGGAGCAAATGACCTTGCCTCACTCTGCTGGAGGACAATGGTAATCACCCCACAGGACCCAAGAAGATTCGTAGAGAAGGTGGATTTCATAACGACGCCAGGATATCTGACAGGAAAGGGTGCAAGGGAGAGGGCGGGTCTCCCGCGGGGCACAGGTCCGTACAAGGTCATTACAAATCTGGCAGTACTGGGGTATGATGAAGAGACCTGCAGGATGAGAATAGAGTCTGTACACCCCGGGTATTCAATAGATGATGTAAAAAAGAACACGGGGTTCGAACTTCTTCTGGCAAAGAATATTACCGAGACCCAGAAACCAACCGAGGAGGAATTAAGAATATTGAGAGAAGAGGTAGACCCCTACAGGTACATAATTGGAAGAGGTTGATTTTTATTCGAGGAAGGTATATCATTATTCCTGCTTTCAAGGAGGCAAGGATGGCGAGAAGAAATTCCAAAAAGACCAGTTTGAAGGAGTATCTCACAGATTATAATTTTACCAAGACGAGTAATATCAGAAAGGAGAAAGGGAAGATCTACCTCCCAAATGTTTACTGCCATAATGGACATCGTCTGATTACCTCCGAGGAGCTATTTGACGGGTTTAAGGCGATCAAGATTCTCGCCCTTCAGGAGACGGGGGGGAGGTATATATACTACCTCTCACCAATTATAAATGACCAGAGAATTATTGGTCCGGATTTGCCGGACAAGACTCCCCTCAAACTCTGCTGCCCCACCTGCCACGAGGAGCTCCAGCCGCTGATCCCCTGCACCTGCAGGCCCGGGGCTATGAGAAGGGCCCTGTTTTTGACACCAAAGGGGAAGAAGAGCTCCGCCGTTGGAATCTGTGACACCTATGGTTGCCCTCACTCATTTGTTATAGACGATGGTGAGATAGTCTACGAAGTGGTAGAGGAAGATCAATAAGACCAAAAACAAGAGGCTTAAATATGACTCAGGATAGAAGGAGTTCCCCCCGTATACCCATAGATATCGGTGTGAAAAGAAAAGGGAGCAGATTTTTTGTCAAATACAACGGGGATATAAGTAAAAATGGGGTCTTTCTGAATACCGCTATCCCATTACCAAAGGGTGAGAAGGTCGAACTTGAAATACTTTTAAATGACGGCGAGAAACTAATCCTTGAGGGAGAGGTTCTTGCTCAGAGGCCGGAGGAGGCAGGTCTGGGAGTGAGTGTAGTTTTTACAAAGGTCAGGGAAGAAGATAAAAAACGAATAGAGGATTTTATCAACTCAGTCTGCCTGGTACGAAGTTGAGGAAGAAATCCTTCATCTCATATAGATTTTCTTAAGCAATTTGTAGAATGAGATTTTAGTCTTTTGTTGTATCACAGAGATGTTCATATGTTAGTATTTATTTTGCTGTTTTGCGCAATCTAAGAGGATTATGCTGGACTACAAATATAAGGTTTTTTTCTTTATTTTGTTGATTCTGTCACTCGCCCTGTTAATCGCTGGTAAGGTGTATTTTGAACGCACAACTTATAAAGACTACAGAGCCTCCCTATTCTTCCCGGTGTATATAAACAGAGCACTTGGGGATATAGATATTGTTGATATGAATGGAAGGGAGGTCAAAAGAGAGGAACTCACTTCAGGCAAGGTCCTTTTGCACTTCTGGGCTACCTGGTGTAAGTCCTGTGAAGAGGAACTCTATTCTATCTCCCGCTTCAAAAGAGAGGGATTGAAAGTCTTCTGCATATCTATAGACGAATCAAAGGAAGAGGCTATGGAGTATCTGAAAAGGAGAGGGATAGAGATGCCAGTGTATTTTGATGAGGGTCAGAAGAGTGCAAGAAGGCTTGGAAGTTATAAGTTTCCAGAGACATACCTTGTAAAGGACGGCAGGATAATATTAAAATTTGAAGGACCAAGAAACTGGGACAATAAGAGTCTAATTGACTTCATTATGGAATTATAGGAACCTCCAAATTTACCCTGATTTACAAGGGACTGGAAATCCACTCATAAGAGATTCTCTCCATATAATGAATTAGAATGTTTTCTGTGGGATAAGGTTTTTACCTTATTTACAATAGATACAGTAAGTGTTAGTAAACACTCATAAAACTTATTAGGAGGTTTAAAAATGAACAACGAAAAGAGAGGGGAAGGAAAGGAATTTAATCCCTTTGGGGAATGGGCAAAATTCCAGACCCAGCTAATGGAAAATTATCTCAAGGCATTGAACCCGGAAAATCTATTTTCCTATCTCAACCCATTTCTGAGAGGCTCTCCAGTACAGGGAATCCTCGATTTCCAGAAAAAGTATTATGACTTTTTTATGAATTACAGTAAGACTATTAGTGACCTGATGAACCAGATAAAGGATTTGAAGCCAGAGGAGGCTACAAAGGTTTTTTATGAAGGGATATTGAACTTTTATAAGAATGTCTATGAAGGCATAGTAAAGGATTTTTCCTCTATAAATATTGACTTTGATAAACTATTCAATATCAACCCCGAGATATTTAAGACATATGAACAGTACAGGGAGGGCATTGAGGCATATTACAAGGATATTGTTACCGGGGCTGCCCATCTATTAGAGACATTCAAGACACAGACCGCTCTTTTATTTACACCACCTTATTCTGCGGAGAAGGTAGAAAGGCACCTCAGAGAGATACTGAAGAGTTATGAAGAAAATATTAGAAAATATCTAAGGATACCCCCCCTTGGATTCGAACGGGAATTTATTGAAAAAGTTCAAAATTATATAGACTCTTCAATAAAATACCATATTGCCCAGATCGAGTTCTCAATAGGTCTACTTCTCCCTGCTTATGATTCCATATCTGAAATGAGAGAAAAGATATATGATATTTTGAAAGATGGATACAAAGAAGACACATTTAAGAATCTTTATGAGGCTGTGGTCTCCTCTTACGAAAAGGCATCAATTAAGATGTTTTCAAGTGACGCCTACTTGAAGATATTGAATACAACTCTCGAAAGCACCCTTGATTATTTATCAAACTATAGAAAGATAACAGAGTATACTCTGAGGTTCTTACCTGTGGCTACAAAGACCGAAATTGAGGAGATTGCAAAGAGATTATATGATATAGAAAAAAGGCTCAATGAGATTTCAAAAATTATAGAAAAGAAGGAAAATAAAAAGGCATAAAAAAGGAGGAGGACTATGTATCAGTTTCTTCAAAATTACACATCCCAGATATTAAAATACCAGGCTGCTTACATATCTTTACTTAAAAATATTGGTTCAGGGCTTGACTTCTCTGTTGGTACCACCCCCTATGAAGTGGTGTTAACAAAGAACAAGATGACCCTGAGATACTACAAGCCTGAGAAAGCAAAATATAAGACCCCTATAGTAATGATATATGCACTGGTTAACAGACCATATATGCTTGATTTACAGCCTGATAGGAGTATTATAAGACATCTCAAAGAGAGTGGATTTGAGATATATCTCATAGACTGGGGATACCCAAGCACCTTAGATAGATATATAACTCTGGATGACTATATCTGTGATTATATTGATGGCGTAATAGATTTTGTAAAGGAGAGGACCGGGCGGGATAAGGTAAGCATCGTTAGCATCTGTCAGGGTGGTACCTTTTCTGTAATATACACCTCCCTGTTTCAGGAAAAGGTAAAAAACTTAGTAACGATGGTGGCACCTATTGACTTTGATACCAGAGATGGGCTATTACACATATGGGCTAAGGCATTACTTCCAGAGAGGATGGTAGAGGTATTTGGGAACATACCAGGCGAGTTTATGAACATAGGATTCTTACTTTTGAATCCTATAAGACTTATGTATGACAAATACATAAATTTATTTGACATAGCCGATGAGCCGAACCTGTTGAGTAACTTCATTAGAATGGAAAAATGGATCTTTGATAGCCCTGATCAGGTAGCCACAACCTGGTGCAGGTTTATAAAGGAATTCTACTTAAACAATGGGCTTGTAAAAGGAGAGATCGAGATTCAGGGGAGAAAGGTAAACCTGAAGAATATAAAAGTTCCTGTCCTCAATATATATGCTGAAAAGGATCACCTCGTACCACCAGCAAGTAGTAAGCCTCTCTGTGACCTCATAAGCAGCAAAGACAAAGAGACATTCTCTCTGCCTACAGGGCACATAGGACTGTTTGTAAGCTCAAAGTCAAAGGATGTTCTCTATCCACACCTGGAGAAATGGCTTGCCTTTAGAGATTGAGGAGGATTTTAAATGAAGAGATTCGAGGAGATTCAGATAGGTGATTCAGCAAGACTCACAAGGAGAATATCAGAACAGGATATATTGGATTTTGCAAGGATAAGTGGCGACACCAATCCAGTACACTCGAGTGAGGAGTTTGCCAGTAAGACCAGGTTTAAGAAAAGGATAGCCCACGGTTTTCTGGTCGCCTCCCTGATATCCACAGTGCTCGGGACTATATTTCCTGGACCTGGAACTATTTATTTGTCTCAGGAATTGAGATTCAGGGCGCCGGTATATATCGATGATGAACTGGAGGTCGTTGTAGAGGTGATAGAGAAGAAAGATGAGAAGAGGATACTGGTCTTAAGAACAGACATCTCGAATTCAAGCGGGGTAAAGGTAATAGAGGGGAAGGCAGTTGTACTGGTAGAACAAATATAAGTATCAGTGCCTTATGACAAAAATGGTTCATCTCCATTTTAGTTGCAAATTACAAGCCTATCTTCGGTTATTAGAGAATAGCATTTCCCTCTGATTTTCACATAAATCTGAATGCATTTGTATATTTTTATATAGCATATTATAAGAAACTATAAGATGCTTATAGTATTGACAGTTAGTCGTTGATATTTGGTTGGACATTGTGAGACCTCCTTAGTAATTGGTCCTGCAATGTCCACTATACTTTATCTACTTTTGCAACTTTTTTGGAGAAGAACCAATTCTCGCTTATCTATCTATCATTTCGAGCTGTATTGAAAACTACTAATAACTAAATCTTACAAACAAAACACGAATTGTGTTGACAAGTGAACGATTGTGGAGTACAAGAAAAAAGTCCCTTATACTTTAAGGAGGTATTGTTATGAAAAAGTTGTTAGTAGTATTTTTGATGTTGGTACTCTTTGCCTGCGCAAATGAAGAGAATAGTGGATGCCCAACGCAGGATGCATCTATTTGTGTCTCTGATGTGACAGCGCAGGATGGCTTTTCAAAGGATACAGGTGTCATAGATACCGGAAATGAGCAGACACTCTGTACGACAGGGGAAGCACTCTCTTTAGATGATGGAGTACCTATATCAGGTGCGATAGTAAATGTCGATTTTGGAACTGTCAAAATGACGGCGGGTGGAGAGAGCGGTCCGGCTGAAAAGACACAATTCGATGTAATATTGAAGAGTGCGGGTGGTGCTAAAGTTACGACGGATAATAATGGTGAATTTGTGATCCAGATTACTCAGGATGATTTGAAGAAATTACCGGAATATTTCGAGATTATGTTCACCATCTCGCCACCGGAAAACTCTGGGCTATCGGTTAAGAGCAATAAGAATATCATCTCTTTTTACAAATATAATATCACACAATTCAGGTTCAGACTCTCCTTTAGCAACGGGTATTTTATCGTAGAGCCCGTCAACCAGCCAAATAAATTGATTGTTACAAGAAGTGATTCAGATACCAAAAAGGTTCTGGATGCGTTTATAACCGCTACAACGAAGGCTGAGGCTACGGAAAAGAGCGAACCGGTCCCGGGTGCTGAGATCATAGTTGATCAGATACCGACTAAGTCCCCACCCAAAAAGGATAAGAAAAAGAGTATGATATTCACAGAAACGGGTAAATCGGAAGAGGTAGTGGCCCACTGTTATGAGGTCATCTCAGATGAAACTATCAATACATTTGCAGATAATGAAGGTTACTTCTCAATCAGAATCAAGGATACTCAGTCGAGATATGTAGTCCTTTCTGTTATACCTCCTCAGGATTCTAATTACAAGTTGGATTTTACAAGTATGCTTTTAAACTGCCAGAAAACGACTCAGATATATATGACCTGCTGCTCACCTATGAATATTCCGAAGAGACCAAAAAAGGTGTGATCATCATAGTAGGACCAATTATTTTTAATCCATGTTCACCTCGTAGCAATCCTACCTGCAGGCCTGATAAATGTTGGATGAGAGGAGGTGGGATTGGGAAGTGTCAGTACTTATATAATAGTACAACCAATGAATATATATGTGGTTGTTTCTACGAAGTTTGTAACGCCGATTGTACAGGGAATTGCAAGATGCCAGATGGTGGAGAGGGTATCTGTCATATAGAGGAGATAACTACTACTTATAATGGTGCAGAGATTATAAACAAGCGGTGTGTATGCGGGCCGCTCGATGTAAAATGCAACACAAACTGCAGTAGTAATCAGGATTGTATTACCCAAACAGCAAATCAATTCCCCCTCTGTCGCACAGATATGTATGGCAATTCTTTCTGTACCCAGAGTTGCTCTCAGGCCTCGGACTGCCATAATCCTTTCCATATGTGTGTAAAGATGGGAGATGATAGAGGGGTATGTATATGTCCGTGTGTAAATGCAGACAATGCACAGGCGCATTGTAATCAGATTGGAATGTATAATGCCCAGTGCGCAAATCTAACCTTTGGGACTTTTACCGATTGCATAGACATAGATAACGATACGCTTGGAGAATGCACCAGTTGCTGCAATTCAGACAGTGACTGCCCGGCGGGTATGCACTGCTACGATCTGCCTCATCCACTAAATGACGGATGTAAAAAGGCCTGTATGTGCAAGGAGCCAGTATTGCAGAATCTCTGCAAAGAGTGTAAGGATGATTCAAATTGCGATTCGGGAGAGGTCTGTATTGATGACGACAATAATCCAAATACACCGAAGGTATGCACCGTCCCCTGTGGGAACATGGGTGCCTGCCCAACAAGTCCAGTTTATACCTACTGCGATTATAATGTGAGTAGGTACTGTATATGCAAACACCCGACTGTGCAGGTGGACTGTAACTATGAATGCAAAGATAATCAGGATTGTATCACAAATACTAATGGCACCTTAGACCTCTGTATGCCGGATACAAACGGTATCAAGAGGTGCACAAAATCCTGTGGTGATGTAAAAGAGTGCCCTGCACCGTATTCTATGTGTGTTCAGTATGGGGATAAGAGCTATTGTGCCTGTCCCTGCATTCACTTCGACACGGATGGTCTAACCTGCAATCAGTATGGCGTAGGTGTTAGCCAGTGTATTGAAAAGACTCATAATTCTCTACCGGACTGCTTCGATGTAGATAATGATGGAAGTGGGGAGTGTACTCATTGCTGCAATGACGACAGTGAGTGTCCTTTGGGTACGATATGTACGCACGCCTTGAACGCAAAGTGTGATAAGGTGTGTACCTGTAAAGAACACTTTGTATCAGATGTCTGTCAGAAGTGCTCACAGGATTCGGATTGTCCAAGTGGTTTTGTATGTGCTGACGATGACAACAATGTCAACACCCCCAATGTATGTACAAGAGCCTGTTCCTCTCAGAACCCCTGTCCAACCAGCCCGGTTTATACTTATTGCGATAACAATGTGAGCAGATTTTGTATATGCAAGGACGGAGGTGTAAATCTCTGTGAGAAGACCTGTGAGAAGGATACAGATTGTCCAGCGGGTCTCTTCTGTGCAGATGACGACAACAACCCGAATACTCCAAAGATATGCACAAAATGGTGCGGAGACTGTCCATCTCCTATGGTCTGTAATCCAAATGCAAACTATCCGGCACCCGTTTGTATGTGTATCCGAGATTATTGCAAGACCTGCAAATCGGATAACGACTGCGGAATTGGCTATAAGTGTGTAGATTCGGATAGTGACCCCTTGACCCCGAATGTCTGTACAACCTCCTGTAATAATAACTACGATTGCCCCCTCAACTTAACCTGTAATCCCGATTTGAAGGTCTGCGATTGTAACAGATGTTCAAAATACTCCAATCCAAAATGTGAACCCAATAAGTGTTATGAAAACGGGGAGTTTGGAAAGTGTGATTATTTGTACGGAAGGTGCGATTGCAATACCTCCGGTTGCATAGCCCCACCATTCGGTATGGTAGCCTGGTGGCACTTCAATGAGACTGAGGGTGAACTCGCCAATGACATAGCCGGGCAGGTAAACAACCTGGGCTTACTTGTGAATAATGTAGCTATGGTTCCTGGAATGGTTGGAGGTGCATTCAGTTTTAACGGGACGAATTATGTAGAGGTGGCGGATAATCCGGAAATAAATTTTGGTAAAGGGGATTTTTCGATAGACCTGTGGATAAATACCAGCGATAGTCACGACTGGGTAAAGACTCTCATTGACAAGAGAACCGGAGATGCGTTGAACTCAACGGGTTATCTATTTTACCTGTACAAGGGCAGACCGGGTCTGCAGATCGGGGATGGTACAAAAACCAATTACAACACATCAGACATTCCAAACATACCGGCAATCAATGATGGAAAATGGCATCATCTGGCGGTGACAGTTCAAAGATCAAATCCAAATGGAATCAAGTTCTATATCGATGGTGCCCTTGTGGCAGTATTCGATCCAACCGCTCATATGGGAGATATTACGAATACCTCACATCTCTTGATAGGCAATAATCTTCTGAGTGTAGGACAATCATTTATCGGGATACTTGATGAGATTGAGTTGTTCAATAGAGTGTTATCACCTGATGAGGTCAAAGCGATTTATGCTGCAAGGAATAACGGAAAGTGCCACCCAAAAATAAAAATAAATAGTGGCACCATAAAAGCCTATCTCATTATAAATGGACGAGAGCTCGAGATGGGGAGTTATACACCAGATGAGAATGGGGAGTTTGTAATTACATATCCAGAGGCATTTCGGAATTCTGACAGTCCGCTGGTAAAATATGTACTCGAAGGTGCACGACCCGAGTTAATGATAAAAAATCCTGTATATTTTATACAATTTATGGCACCTCAGCAGGGAGCAAAGCAGGGTAAACACAATGCCCAGAAGTCAGGCGATCAATATGTCAGCGAAGTAAGACACTTTTAATCACCTCTGTCAGGAAATAGGTTTTAGCAAGGGATGTGAGTTCAAGTAATCCGGTAATTTTTCCAGCTCCCGTGCTAAAGTTATAGAGAAAGATTCTATTCTGCCCTGTGGCGGGTTATCCATCTGTTATACAGGTACATACTGATTGCGGATGCGAAGCCTATTAGCATCAAGATTACCCAACCGAGTGTTGCGCTTCTGTTATCGAGTCTTAATAGCCCATTGTCGAGCCTTGTTGCATTCTTGCACATAATCTCGTTGAATATGAATGCCCCTACGGGCCCGCCGAGCAGTGCACCTATAGCCATAGGCAGATTTGCATATCCAAGGAATAAACCCTCCTGCCCCTTCGGTGCGAGTGCCCCTATATATTCATAGGTTCGAGCCGAGGCAAAGAGTTCGCCAAAGGCAATAAGCGACACAGTCATTAAAATAAACAGGGAGCCCAGTGGCATAATCGAGAGAAAATCTCTATATACTCCACCTTCAAGAAACAGGGGAATTATGTTTATTGCCATAGATAGACTTATTATCACAATCCCAACGATTATCGATACAATCGGTTTGAGCCCCCCAAACAACCTTGTAATTATAAGCTGGAAGAATACGATTACCAACGGGTTTGCCATTGTGTATAGGTCCACAGGTGGGTTTGTCTCGAGCACCTTCTTCAGGTAGAGTGGCAGGACATTATACACCTGTGCATACAGGAAGAAGAATCCGCTTGTAACCAGTAGAAACAATGCAAATCTGACATTCTTCAAAACCAGAATCATATTCAATAATATCTCTTTGATGCTCTTCTGTGGTCTGTTGGTAGTTTGAAGATTCAGTTCCTTCTCCGGGTCATTGTAGAAGAAGAGGACAATAAGAAGTGCTACAATGGCACAGATAGAGGCGACTACGAATATAAAAGTGAGCGACGACCTTGTTCGAACAAGATATGCAACGCCTCTGCCGGTGAGAGAGCCGATATTGATGACCATATAGAATATTGCGAATGCCAGTGTTGCCCTTCCAGATGAGGTCTTCTGAACCGTCCCTGAGATACAGGGCTTTACGAATGAACCACCGATCCCGATGAGGAGAATGGCGATTAGAATCGGGATTACTGTATCGATGCCAGATGTAATCTCCTTTTCTATGTTTGGGCTGAGTGTCTTTCCCTGAATGAATACCGGGAAGCTCATCATAAAATAACCAAAGAATAGTAGGACGAATGCGATAATCAGGGATTTCTTAAATCCTATCTGGTCCGCGATCGTGCCAGATAGAACAGGTAGAAAGTATACGAGTGTCCACAGGACACCGTTTAAGGTGCTTGGTAGATAATCCCCGAGCCCGAGTTGTCCGAGGTAGATCACTACGAAACTCGCCATTGAATAGTATGCCGCCCTTTCGAACAATTCGGTTACATTTGCTGTCCAGAATGATTTTGGGAACGAAGTCATAATCACCTCACACTAAATGGTTTCTTCTCTCGCAATCTTCAGTCCCTTATTCTCTTGAGCCTGACGCTCGTAAAATAACTTACCGATAATAACACTGCACAGAATACGAGCATATATTCACTTATGCCCTTCGATGTCAGATACTCTGTTATGAATGGCTTGAATCCCTTTAAGATGATCTTTGTATTATTAGTTGGCTCGATTCCCCGTAGAAAGAGTTCTTTCCTCAGACCATATATGTATATTGCAAATTCTCCAATGAGATAGCAGAGAGTTGTAAAGATGGCTGAGGTAATTTGCAGAAAGATGCCTGATTTCTTCCTGCCGAGTAGATATATTGACTTCGAAATCAGGAATGAATAGAGTATGATGAAGAGCACCAGATTGTATCCGCTGTATATGATAGGCAGGGCATAGAGTGCCGAGCAGAGTAGTGAGACTATCAATCCACCAACGACAACGCCTCTCTTATCCTGTGGGCTCAAGTCTGTATTCTTTACGAGGAACGAGACAGTCTCGAAGGCGTTCTTTACATATTCATCTGCCTTATCGACTGATATCCCATACTTTGATACTACCCTGTCTCTTATCTGAGAATAGGACATCTCATCTTTCATAAGTTCTACTATATAGGCAATTATTTCCTTTTTGCTATTCTGACTCATAGAATCCTGTGTTTACAGATACTGTTTAGCGGGCATCTCTCGCAAGCAGGTCTCTT